>CAJDUS010000019.1_pt1 | contig 26634 bp, 24 predicted proteins | sample 7390831 | NCBI WGS metagenome assembly CAJDUS01 (sample SAMEA7055684, study PRJEB34461) | soil metagenome | biome: terrestrial ecosystem; feature: Peninsula; material: soil | place: Antarctica | collected 2016
CCGGAAGAGTCAGCGTTAGCGTACCGGAACTCATTGACGTTGTCGCTCCACGGCCGTACCTCATAACTGGAGGGCGTGCCCTCCAGCACCACCGCCTGACTGACCAGCACTTTTTTTCTGTGGCGGTGCTCGTGCCGACGCGCGTATCCCCATTTCAATACCGCGGCGAACGGGCGGTGTTCCTCGCCACTGTCTCGGAACGCATCTGGGGTTGGCAAGAAGACGAGCGCCCGCACTACGCAACCCCCGAGCGCGTGATCGTTGACGTGTTGAGTAGTACTCGCTTCAGTGTCGCATTCTCGCAAGCGGTGACCGCTTTGTATCTGGCAGTCCGGCGTGATCCCGAGTTTCTCTCACGACTGGTAGCGACTGTGCATCGTTTTGATTCACCAACGGTCGCGCGACGTGTTGGACTGCTCGTCGATCGACTAATTGGACCTGAGGCGGCGGCACCGTTCCGCGTACTCATCGGACTAAGTCGAACACCCGTGCAGCTGCGCCGTGGCGGACGCACCGACGGTGCAGTCGACCCAACTTGGCGTGTCATCGTGAACGCCCTCATCGAGCCGGAATTGCGTGGCGCATGAACGAGTCGCTGCGACCGCGGCGACTCTGGGGCAACGTGTACCAACTGTCCGACTTGCTCGAGAAGAGCGCAGGGGGACTGGAGTTGGCAACCCGAGACTTTGCCCTCCTCACGCTTGCGGCGCATCTCTCCTCTCGGTTTCCTCGACAACTCGTCTTCAAGGGCGGCTTTGTCCTGCGCCATGTTCACGGAATCCTCCGGTTCAGCCAGGACGTCGACGCCACTCGTCATGATCCGCCTCAGCGCAAGTTCGATGTTGATGAAGTCGCGGAGACGATCCGTCAGGCCAGCATCGGCGACGCCATCCGCTTCGACGCCCAAGGGCCGCCGGCGACCGACAGCGTCCGAAGTCTTGACTTCGACAACGTGCATGTCACGGGTACGCTGCTGCCTGACACTGAGGTCCAGGTAGAAATCAGTTACCGAGAAGCTGTAGTTGATTCACCCGACCGTACTCATATAGGCGCCCCCTTCTACGAAGAGTTCGAAATTCTCACTATGACGGTTTCGGAGATGGCATCCGAAAAGATTCGAGCGATTGCGCAGCGAATTAGAGCGACTGATCTCGCAGACTTGGCCGAGTTGCTTGTCAATCAAGACGTACGTGATGAAGACGTTGCACGTCTGGCGCGAGCGAAGTTCGACCTCGTCAAACAGGGTGTCGCGAATCGAGCCAGCCGCATTGAGCGAAATCTGCAAGAGATGGGTCATGAGTACGACGACGTGGTCCCGGCACTTTTCCCCGGAGCCCGGAGTTACAAAGAAGCGATGGAGATCGTGTGGCCGCGCATCATGCAACTGATCCCTTAGACGGCCTGCGGGGTCCGGACTTTCGAGTAACCAATTTCGACGGGATTGCGAGCAACTCCGCAGAAGATCGTGCACGACGTTCCACTGTCCTGGAGGTCAAGCTGGTCCCGCGTGGTGCAAATAACTCTTCAAATTAGGAGGCGGCCGGATCGTCTTAGATTGCGATCGCAAATGATGGAGTGTTTGTAATGAATGTTGCAGCACAGTGCAGTAGCGGCATCGTTGGCCCGATTCGTCACCGGATGATCGACGCTCCGTGCATCGACCCATTCACCCCGGATGCGCACCTGAATAAAGGTGTCGCCTCGACCCTTCATGGCGGAAGGCAGGCACCGATTCCCAGGTCCTACGGACTGAAAATCTTGTCACTAACCAAAACCGTTGCTTCATAGGTTTGAAGCAACGGTGGAGAAGACGTTGAGCGGGCATTTTTACTTCAGTAACCACTTCAGCAGCGCCGCACGACTTCTTTGTTTGTTTCGAGTATCAACGAGATCTCGCCAAAGATCTGACTGATTGCAAGTAGGGCTGGTCGAGTACGGCGTTTTCTCGCTCTACTGTTCGTTCATGAAGGTTCTTGCTGTCTCGTCGCCCTTCGCCGGACACCTCGGCCCCATGCTTCCCGTACTCGGTGCTTTCGTCGATGCTGGAGACGAGGTGGTCGTGGCTGGCAATCGTGCGATAGAGCACCTCGTAAAGGGGACGGGTGCAGTTTTCCATCCTGCCGGAAGCGACAGCGACGTGTGGTTTGAACGTCTACGGGAGCGAACGCTTGGAAACCCTGGCGATGGAATCGCGCCGGAGCGTATCAACCAGTATTTCGTGCCGCGACTGTTCGCGGAGATTGGGACTGCGGATATGATCGACGACGTCGTTGAGGCAGGCAATGACCTCGCCCCTGACCTCGTGGTCTTCGAAAGCCTTGCTTTCGCCGGACCACTCGTTGCGGAGCTCCTGGGCGTCCCCGGCGTGCACCATCTTTTCGGCCCGGTATTGGCGGCCGAGATTTTCGTCTTAGCTAACGATGCCGTCTCTCCAATCTGGCGGTCGTTCGGCCGAGACGTGCCCGGGTACGCCGGTGTCTACCGTGACCTGACCGTGGCGATATGTCCTCCGTCGTTGGAGAGGCTCAGCGTCCCCTCTGGCGACGTCATATCGGTGCGACCCGCTCCTCTTCCGTTTCGACCGGCGACGCGTGGACCGCGACCACTTATTTATGTCACTCTTGGCACTTACTTCAACAGGAACACGACGGTCTTTCGCACCATTCTCGATGGGCTCGCTGACGAGCAGGCGGACGTCTTCGTCACCGTAGGTCGAGACCAGGATCCTGCCGTGCTCCAACCCGCCCCGGGCAATGTCTCGGTTGAGCGGTTCGTAGCCCAGGCCGAACTGCTGCCCACTTGCTCGGTGATCGTCCACCACGGCGGTGCCGGAACCACCTTCGGCGCGCTGGCTCACGGCGTACCTCAGGTCATCATTCCCCAGGGTGCGGACAACTTTGATAACGCCGCAATGTGCGAGCGGGCCGGTGTGGCTCTCGTACTGCGCCCCAATGAATTTTCCAAGAAAGCTCTCGCCGACAGCGTGTCCTGCGTGCTCCGCGAAGCGCGCTTCGTCAAGGCCGCTGCACGCACCGCTGATGAGATCGCCGCGATGTCCGATTCGGCCGAGATCGCGAGCAGGGTGCGCGAGTATCGGCGCTAGCCCGGGTCATTCGGTCAGCGACTTAGCTCACCTAACGAGCGACTGCAGTTCGGTCCCGCACCAACGGGTCTCATGTTGCAATAAGTTGGAGCGGCAATGAGACCCTTCGTCAGTGCAAACTGGCTCGCACAACACCGCAACGAAGTGACCGTCGCCGATGTTCGCTGGTATCTTGACGGTCGATCGGGCCACGCCTCGTACGACGTTGGACACATCCCGGGCGCCGTCTTCGTGGATCTTGAGAAGTGGTTGGCCGGTGCACACGTACCACTATCGGGACGTCATCCATTGCCCAGCCCCGAACTGTTCGCAAGGGGAATGTCCGAACTGGGGATAGGCGACGCCACGTCCGTGGTTGCCTACGACGACGCGGGGGGAGTCATTGCCGCACGTTTAGTTTGGATGCTCCGCGTCACTGGTCACGATGCCGCCGTCCTCGACGGTGGGATCGCTGCGTACGAGGGCGAGTTGGTCAGTGGCGCGGCGAAGAACGAGGCTGCGACGTTCACCGTGCGAGCATGGCCCGACGACCGGTTCGCGTTGATCGACGAGACGGCGAATGGCGAGTTGTTGGTCATCGATGCGCGTGACGCCGTGCGCTACCGCGGTGAATCGGAGCCGATGGATGCGCGGGCTGGTCACATTCCGGGCGCGCGGAGTCTTCCGTGTCGAGAGAATCTGGACGACGATGGAAGACTGTTGGACGACGAAGAACTGCGGCGCAAATTTAGAAGCGTCGGCGTAGAGAACGCCTCGACGACGATCTCGTATTGCGGGTCGGGGGTGACCGCTTGCCACAATCTGCTCAGTATGGAACAGTGTGGCCTCGGCGAGGGTCGTCTCTTTCCAGGGTCGTGGTCGCAGTACAGCGAGGATTCGTCGCGCGCCGTGACGACGGGTGCGAACCCATAGTTTCGCCGACGAAATACGCTCACGGTCGCTGCCCAGAATGCAAGACCTCTGACGGCGCTACCACGCTGTGGCGAGTGTGAATGACGCTCGCGACGCATGCCCACCAATGACGTGGGGCCTCTTCCTTTCGAAGATCCTCTATCTTTACTTCGAAGTACTCTTCAATTCGCGAACTCCGCGGATGGATGACTAAGCCACGTTGCGCACGAGAACGCGGACGTTCGGCGCCGCACTGAGGGACGCATCCCCCAGCCCCGCTCGCCGAGGAGAGATGTCCATCGGCGCGGCGCTTCGAGGTCGGTCCGACGGAACGGCCACGACGACGAACTCCTGGACCTGGGGAGGGTCGAGTCCATTCATGTGGACCATACAGATGAGCTCTCCACGCTCGCCGGGGATGGACCACGTCACGTCAGCGGCCGTCGCGGCGGAGAGCACTTCGTGCACCGGTCGAGAGACGCCCAGTGGGCCGACCCGGCCGACGAGTTCGTCAATCTCCGCGCGCCGTTCGGCGACGGGTCGATCGAACTCCACGTTCTCCGCGAAAAGCTGGTCCGCGATGTCACGGTCCCACTCCCTGATCAGTTGCTCGGCGGTAACGCGCGCGGCAACGGTCTCGTTCCACAGCGTGATGGTCTCTGACGGTGTGTCGTGGGCGTGCAGTAGTTGTGCGTGACACTCGCGCGCGAGCGAGACCGGATCACCGCGATGGCTGTTGGAGAGAACCACTAGCCCGTGACCCGAATCGGGATGCCAGCGCATGTGGAGCTTGTAGCCGGGAAGTCCACCGGAATGCGACACCACAAGGCCGCGTAGAAGGTCGTGTTCGACGTGCAGTCCGAGCGCGTAGCCGCCCACGTCGACGTGCCAGGTGCCCGAGCTTTGGAGAGCAATCGTCGGAGGTATGGTGCTCTCGATTCGTTGCAATTCGCGCCGTGACGCGCGGCTCAGCACCTCGGCGTGACTGGACTGACCCGGACGGAACGCCTCGCCGAGCCAGGTCATCCAGACGCTGAGGTCGCGAACTGTGCTGACCATCCCACCGGCCGCCGCGAAGGCGGCCGATTCACGAATGTCGTAGGGACGCCAGTTGGTTTCAGCGTCGAGCGAGTAGGCACTGGCGAGCACCGCGGGGTCGTGCGCGGAAGGACTGAACGACGAGGAAGTGAGCCCGAGGGGAGTGAGAATCTCCTTGGAGACGAACTCCTCGATATCCATGCCGGTGACTTTCTTGATGACGAAACCGTTCAAGGTGAAACCAACGTTCGAGTATTCGTAGACCGTGCCGGGCGTGTGGCTGTACTTGAGACCTCGTGCGATCAGTCGTCGCAACTCGTCCTCGGGCATGCCGATTTGAGGGTCGACCCACGAATTGTCTTCCGTGAGTCCGCCCGACATGCTGAGGAGCATTCGAATAGTTGGCGGATCACACGGGTCCTCTGGTGCGCCGGTTGCGCGAAAATCCGGCACGAAGTTCGTGATCGGGTCGTCGAGCGCGAGGAGTCCGCGGTCGCGCGCGATGAGAACGGCCGCCGCGACGAAGCTCTTGGTCATGGAGGCGATGGGGAAGGGGGTGTCAGCGTTCGGGACGACACCCGACTCATTGGCCCGTCCGAATCCGGCGCAGTGGACTAGACCCTCGCCCGAGACGATGCCGTAGACGAGACCTGGCGCCTGATCGGCATTGACGTAGGCGCTGAACTCGGCGTCGAGCTGCCCAAAAATCGAGACTGCCTTACTCTCGGTTGACATGGTGAGGGCACTCCTCTCGGGAGGTCTTATTGGTCGGATGGGGCCAGCACATTATTGTGAAGAATCCTTGCTTACTTGGAGCGTTTGAATCAGTGGCGGAGCAATAGGGCTGAGTCGGATCTCGCAGCGCACTACTCCGCGGTGTCCCGGAATCGTCCAGACGAGGTGCAGGGGCGAATCGGACTTGTCCGGCTCGACTCCGAGGGCGTTCGATGCCATTAATCCGCCGACCTCGTCGACGAGCTGCGCAATCTGCGAGCGCCGCTCGTCGAAGGGGATATCGAGTGCGACGTTTTCCGCGAAGATCTGCGAGGCGAGCGGATCGTTCCACTGTCGAACGAGGGAGTCGGCGAGTTCGGCAAAATCCATGGTTGATGGCCAGGCTTCAGCGTTCGCGAGCTCGAAGCCAGACGCCTCGAGCACCAGATCAATCAGCTCGGTGGCCGTCTCCCAGGCGCCCGAGTACGTTCCGTTCTCTAAGACCACGACCCCGAGCCCGGTTGGCGCATGCCATCTCATATGCGAACTGAAACCCGGGTAGCCGCCCGGGTGCGACACGAACTGACCCAGTCGTTGGTCGAATTCGCAGAAGAGGCCAAGTCCGTAGCCAAAGTAACGAGATGCGTGGCGCGCGAGTGTGGCCGCGCTCGGCTCGAACGGGATTGCGGTGGCGATCTGTTGCATCTCGCGTCGCGACGCAGTGGACAACGGACCGTTCTCGTCGGGTTGGTCGCCGAGTGCCGACGAGAGCCACTGGACCCAGTGGGCGATGTCGCGACCGCTGCTGAAAAGTCCCCCGATACAGGAGAAGGCGCCGGGACTAGAGAACCCTAACTCCACCCACTCACCTCGTCGTCGGCGATAGCCGCGCGCGAGATGTCCGGCGTCGACGAACGACTTGTCGTATCCCGTGTCGTCGAGGCCGAGGGGGAGAAGGATTTCGTCACGCACCAATTCTTGAAATGGACGTTGTGTCGCCCTCTCGACGACCTGTCCCAACAGTGCGTAGCCGAGGTTCGAGTATTGAAAGCGCGTTCCGGGAGCGTGCGTCAGCATGACGCCGTTGGCGACGCGTTCGCGAAGCTCAGCATTTGAGATCGACTCTTGTCGGTCGGCCCACGGATCATCCGTCGGCAGGCCACCGGACATCGACATGAGCATTCGAAGGGTTGGCGCTTCGAAGGCTCGCCCCATTCGCACTTGCCTGAATTCAGGCACGAAGTCGGTGATCGAAGCGTCGAGAGTGAGTAACCCGCGATCTCGCAGGATTAAGAGCATGGCGACGGTGAAGCTCTTACTGCAGGACGCGATACGGTACACGGTGCTCGAGTCGGGTGGTCCGACACCGACACTCGATTCACCCACGCCAGCCTCGAAGAGCGTGGTCCCACTCTGGAAGATCGTCGCGAACAGTGAAGGACACTTGTTACTCGTCAGGCGTGACTCGACGATAGCGTTCAAACGTACTTTCACGTCGGAGCTCAATTCAGGCATCACTGCATCGGTCATCACCATCCACCCCTTTCTTCGGGGACACTAGCAACCAGTTCAGAGTCGACATTTCGCTTTGGTGCGGCCTCGCTCACCACGACGAAATCATTCGAGGACGTTTGCGACTCGGCAAGCTCCGTCGTCTCGGTCGGCGAGGGACACTGCGTTATGGTTCGGGCGCTCAGATATTGCACAGGCCTGCGTCAACCGGCCAGCGGTCGGTTTCTCGACCCTCTTCGTCGAGGACGACCAACTCTCTCGCCAAATTGGTCACCGGACAGACGTGATTGGGAACGACCGCAAGGCGATCACCGATCGCAGGCACCGCGCCCCCGCGCGCGCTGACCACTGCGTGATGGTCGTAGAGGCGCTCGATGATGGCGTCGGAGTAGCCCACCAGCGCCCCGTAGCCTTCGACGGTCTTGGGGAGGTCCTTGGTGAAGACTTTCGCTCCGGCGTCGAGCACGAATCGTTCGCCGTTCACCTGAACCACGGTCGTGGCTACAAAGAGGGCGACGTCGTGCGCGGCGTGGGCGCCGAGGATCGCTTGTTGACGGTCGCCGAAGACGTAGGTGCCGGGACGCTCTTCGGTGATGCCCGCAACGGCCGAGAGCAGCGCGGTCGGCGTCGAACCGGCGCTCACGACGACGACATCGTGCCCGGCACTTCGCATCGCCGATGCGGCCCCGAGCACGACCCGAGCCTCATCCGCGGCCGCGGGTGCCACCGCATCGACACCGGCGTAGGACATGCCACCGTGGGCGAATACCCCCGTCACGCGAAGACCGCCGTCGGCGCAGGCGTTGGCGACGAGAAGAGCGGACGCGGTGTCCATGGCGCCCGTACGGGCTTCACCCGAGTCGATCTCGACGAGCACCGCTAACGCCGACGATCCGCCCATGGCGCGACCGAGGTGCCCTGCTCCCTCTAGCGAGCTCACGCCGACCGCAATGTGCGCGAGTTCCTGCAACGCACGCAGGCGACGCGCCTTCTCACTTGAGACCCAGAGAGGAAAGGCGATGAAAATATCGCTCGCGCCTCCGTCGACGAAGACCTCCGCCTCACCGATCGTCGCGGTCGTTAAACCCCTGGCGCCGCCGGCCAACTGTCGCCGGCCAACCTCGATGCTCTTGTGGCTCTTCACGTGTGGTCGACAGGCGACGCCCTTGGCGAGCAGTGCCTCATTCATTTGCGCGATGTTTCTTTCCATCAAGTGTTCCACCACACAGATGGACGGAGTCTCCACGCTCGAGGGGATCTGAAAGTCCGCGAATCCATTCATTGTTCTCCTGTCACGAGTAGTCGTTCGAAGGTAGTGCGCGACGTCTCACCGTGAGCGCAGGGGATCGAAGGCGTGCAGGGCATCGTGGCGAACACCCGTGACGATCTCTTGGGCGAGCAGCTTTCCGGTGATCGGTCCAAGGGCGATCCCCCACATGCCGTGACCCCCCGCGATGTACGTCCGGGGCCGGGCGCTGACGCCGATTAGTGGCATCCCGTCACTCGTGACCGGTCGGGGACCCACCCACGTATCAGACCTCGCATCCCAATTAACGCCGCGAAGCATCGGTGTTGTTACCTTCACCAGCGCATCGACGCGACGGGGGTCGAGTGGTGCATTGGCGGAACGGAACTCCATGGTGCCTCCTACGCGCAGCCCGCCGCGGTACGGCGTGCACGCCACACGAAGAGCCGGAAAATAAATAGGACTCGTAACGCGATGCTCGATCGGAACAGAGAACGAGTACCCGCGGCCGGCCTGCACGCGCATTCGCACGCCGGTGTCCTTGGCGAGCGCGTTGAGCCACGCCCCCGTGGCGAGCACGACCGCGTCGGCGTGAAACGCCACACCCTTGTCACTGACGATCGCCGCACCGGTGCGGTCACCGCCAAGTTCAGCGACGTTGACACCGGTAATCACGGTTCCCCCTCGCAGACGCACCGCGTCGGCGAGCGCGTTGGCGAAGGCGCCGGGATCGAAGAACCGTTGGCCGTTCAGCTGCATGACCAGGCTCACGCGCTCAGAGAACTGGGGAGCGACGCGCCGTGCTTCGTCCCCCGAAAGGTCATTGCTCACCACCGGCTGACCGAGTTGTGCGAGGAGTTCGAGCTCGTGGCGAAGTCCTTTCGACTGGTCGTCATGTTCGAAGGCCGCCATGATTGGCGCTTCGTTGGTCGGTGCCTCGACACCTCCCCGGGCGAGGTCGTCGTAGGCGCCAAGGGCGAGGCGATTGATTGCCACGTAGCTGGACATGGCGCTGCGCCACTGCTTCATCGTGCAGTGCGTTGCGAAGCGCGCGAGAAATGCCCAGAGTTTCGGATCGAAAGTGAACGGCACGTAGAGAGCAGAGCTCGGGTCGAGCATTGACCTCACTGCGTAGCGCAACACGCTTGGTTCGGGTAATGGCAACACCAGACCTGGTGATAGCCAACCGGCGTTGCCCCATGACGAACCTGCGGCGACACCGATGCGATCGATGACTGTGACGTCCACTCCTTGGTCTTGGAGAAACCACGCCGTCGAGAGTCCGACGAGACCGGCGCCGACCACGACGGCGGAGCGGACGAGAGGTGTGGGAGGAGTCATCGCGCAGGGACCGAGGACGCATCCTCCGACGGCAGTGTGATGCGAGAAGGGAACGTCGCGCCGTGCCAGACGGAATTACGCGCGCTGCGGGCGTGGCGTTGATCGCGCACGGCGCCGAACTGGTTCAGACTTCGTGCGTACCAGGGAAAGTCACTGCTGGTCACACTCACCCGAATTCGGTGACCCGGCAAAAATACGTGATGCGTGGGCCACATCTCCACGTCGAAGAGATAGACCTCATCGGGTACGAGCGCGCGTAGCTCTTCGAGAGAGTCACGACACGCGGCACGCAGACATCCCTGCGTGACACGGTTGGATCGTCCATCGGGGGCAACGTCGGTGATCTTGACGTGCCAATCGGTGTCGTCGCAGTCCGAGGAGCCGTAGAACTCGACGTGGGCCCATCCCGACACCGTGCGTGCCTCGGCGAGCACTTCGCTGGTGAAGCACACCACGTCGGAGCGGCGCTCCACGTCGGTCTGGTCGAGCGGATTGTCCTGCATCGGGTAGAGCCGCACGTCAATGCCAGTCGGGACCGGATCGAGTGGGTCGTAAACGTAGTCGGTGCGCGACAGTTGTAACGGGGCGACGTCGAGAAGTTCGCCGGGACCAAGGTAGAGGGTCGTCACGGTATTAGAGAGTGGCCATTTCGACTCGTGGCGCCAGATGTTGGTGCCCGGCTCGAAGATTCGTACGCGAGCGATCTCGTCGACGCCGTCGTGAACGTCTTTCAACCAGTGGTTGAACCAGCGAAGATGTTCGGCATCCATGTCGAGTGCGGCGTCGGGCCCGAAGTCGATATCGGCGTAGAAGCGGTCGGGGTTGCGCGACTTCACGTGACTCCACGGTCCGACAATGAGATACTGCTCGTTTCGGGCTGGCGACGCGGCGATCATGTGCTCGTAGTGGTGGAATGCGCCCAACAGGTCCTCTTGGTCGTACCAACCACTGACGTGAAGACACGGGACATTGATCTGGTCGTACGCGTCGTCAAATCGAAGCGTCTTCCAGTAGTCGTCCAGCGTGTCGTGCACTATCAGGTTGTTCCAAATGTTGGTCGGCGTATCGATGACGTCACCAATCGACTCGAAGGGGAGTCGCGCGAGGACCTCGTCCCAGTCGATCTGAGCGAGACCGTAGGACTCGCCGATTCGCCGACGTGTCAAATAAGCCCACCAGGCGAAGTAGAGCTGAAAGACGCCGTTGGTGTAGGGGATCTCTTGTTGCCAGCGTCCGGCCGCCGACGTCGAGACCATGGCCGTGAGGTGCGGAGGCGCCAGGGAGGCGCCGGACCACTGGACCCAACCCATGTAACTGAGTCCCGTCGTGCCGATCTTGCCACTACACCACGACTGTGCCGCCGCCCACTCGATGGCGTCGTAGGTGTCCTTGGCGTCATTGGTGAACCCGTCCCAAAGTCCTTCGGACTTGCCGCGGCCCCGGCAGTCGACGGCGACGAACGCGAAGCCGTTCTCCTGATAGAGCAGGGCTTCATCGGCGGTGAGCGACGGTTGTTCCTTCCCGTAGGGGGTGATCTGAACGATCGCCGGGACTGGGTCGTCATTTGAGAGGAAAGGAAGATAGACGTCGGCCGCGAGTTCCACGCCGTCGCGCATGGGGATGCCGATCTCGAATCGCCGTTGGTCCTCAAACGACTGTGCTCGAAGAGCCCAGCGCTGAAACGGTGTTGTGAGTGGCGTGTCATCGCCGGACATTGGACTCTCCTCACGAAGGAAACACGCAAGTGCGTTGGTTGAGGTTTTAGCACGACCAACGACGACACCATTCCGTCGGCCGTGCCACCATGCTCCTGGTTTCCCTGTGACGAATCGCAAAATGTGAAGTGAAGGTAGTAATTCACATTTTGATAAATCGACGCCATCGTGTGATAAGAACACTTCATCGAATTCGAGGGTGATGTCACCACGAGGATTTCCAACGAGGGGGAAGTTGATGACCAGTAAGAAACCGTATTTTGCTATTGCGGTGGCCGCACTCTTGACGATCGGCACTTGTGCGGTCGCCGGTGCGACGTCGCGTGGGACAGTCCGCACTCAGTCGTCGACCGCTCATATCACCAAGGGTGGCACGCTCACCTTTGACCGCGGTGCCGACCTCTTCTCGCTGGACCCGACCCAGGTCTCGGACAACGAGAGCATTTGGGCGCTCGAGAACATTTTCGAGACAATGTACGAAGCGACGCCTAATGGCAAGTCACTCGTTCCATGGCTCGCGACGAACTACTCGGTCTCGACGAATCACCTTTCGTGGACGTTTACACTTCGAAAGGGTGTCAAGTTCTCTAATGGTCACACCATGACCTCGGCGGACGTCAAGTTCTCCATTGAACGCGTGGGCGCAAAGGCGAGTAATCCGTTTGCGTTCATCAACACGGCCATTAAGAGCATCACGACGCCGACACCTGACACGGTCGTGATCACCACGAAGACGCCATGGGCGCCGATGCAGGCCGACGTGGCACTCTTCGCTAACGGGGTCATTCCGAACAACTATGCCGGTGAGACGGCCGCAGTGTTCTGGAAGCACCCCATCGGCACCGGTCCCTTCATGGTGAAGAACTGGGCTCAGGGTAGTGAACTCTCGCTCGTAAAGAACCCCTACTACTGGCAGCCCGGCAAGCCGTATCTCGACGCGGTGAATTTCGTGTCGGTCCCCGACGACAACACTCGTCAGCTCCAGTTGGAGTCGGGCGCCGCGCAAGTGGACGAGTTCCCGCCGTTCTCCACGATCTCGACCCTACAGTCGGCAGCCAATGTCAAAGTTGGGATTTACACGTCGAGTTGGACGCAGTTCCTTGGCTTCAACGAGGAATTCAAAGCGTTTAAGGATGTCCATATTCGTCGCGCGATTTCCTACGCCATTGACCGAAAGGCCCTCATAGCCGCGGTGCTCTACGGTCACGGAACGGTAGCGAACTCTCAGGTGACACCAGCGTTGTGGGACTACGACGCGAGTACGCCCGGTATTCAGTTCAACTTGGCGAAGGCGAAGGCCCAGATGGCGCAGTCGAAGTCTCCCAAGGGATTCGCCGTGAAACTGCTGGTTGGCTCGGGCAACACCAACGAGAACTCGTTGGGTCAGATCGTCCAGGCCGAACTCAAGCCTCTAGGTATCAAGGTGACGTTGCAGGAGGTCTCGGGCGCGTCGGAGAACACCATGCAGCAGAACTCCCAGTTCCAGATGTCGTTCCTCTACGACACCACCGACATCATCGACCCCGATGAGTTGATCACCTTCGCCGCGGTCGGTGGTCCGGCCGGCACTGGACAGGGAACACGCGCGGAGTTCACGAACTACTACAGCCCGGCGTTGAACAAGTTGGCCACCCAAGCCGAGGGTATTTTCAGTCAGAGTGCGCGAAAAGTGATCTACAACAAGATCCAGTTGATCCTGGCGCAGGATGCTCCGATGGCGTACCTCTACTACCAACCTTTCGTCTACGCTTACGGCTCCAACGTCCACGGTTTCTCGGCGTACCCCACTGGTAACTACCACCTTGAGAATGTGTGGCTCGACAAATAGTCTGAGGCTACGGCGACCTCTGTCGTTGCGCCCGGCGCGTAACGACAGAGGTCCGGTAGATCGCTTGGCTTCGACCTCTGACACCCCTGAGGAGGGAACGCCTTAATGCTGACGCGGTACATCGGTCGTCGCTTGCTGCTCCTCATCCCAGTCGTCTTTGGGGTGACGATTCTCGTGTTCTTCAGTATTCACTTAGTGCCCGGTTCGCCCGCGTACACGTTCCTCGGTCCTCACGCAACCAAAGCCTCGGTGGCGGCGTTTAATAACGAGTGGGGACTCAACCGCCCACTACCGCTGCAGTACTGGTTCTTTCTCGATCGACTCGGCCATGGGAATCTTGGCACTTCGCTCTTCTACCAGTCCTCGGTGACGTCGATCTTGGTGAACCGAGTTCCGGTGACGTTGCTCCTGCTCACCTTCGGCGCCATCTTCTCCGTGATTCTCGCGGTGCCGCTGGCCGCGTTGGCCGCGATCAACCCCGGTAAGACCGTCGACCAGGTTGTGCGCTTCATGGGCACCATCGGTCTCGGCATGCCGAGCTTCTGGATCGGCACGACGCTCATCATTCTTCTTGGCCTCGTATTTCCGATCTTCCCGGTTGGCGGGTACGGCCAGACGTGGCCCAGCCACATCTGGTCGTTGATGCTGCCGAGCATCACGATCGCCATCTCTATTGCGCCTACGTTGTTGCGAAGTCTGCGCACGAGTCTCATCGAGGCGCTGGGATCGGACTACGTGGCCTTCGCGCGAGCCAAGGGTTCGAGTGCGCGCACAATCCTCTTCAAGTACGGACTGCGAAACGCCTCGATTTCCGCGGTGAGCGTGCTCGGCATCAACATCGGATTCCTCGTCGGCGGGACCGTCGTGATCGAGAACGTCTTTGCACTCCCCGGTCTCGGTCAGCTCATGGTGCAGTCGATCCTCAGTCGCGACTTCCCCGTCGTGCAGGCAATCACACTGATTTTCTCGGTACTGGTCGTACTGGTTTATCTGCTGACCGATATCTCCTACGCTCTCCTCGATCCGCGGGTACGGTTATGACCGACCTCGCAGTGCAAGTGCAGCTAAAGGAGCGCCGACGGTGGCGGCGTCCTCCCGTCACGCTCATCGTCGGTGTGGGCATCCTCGCCGTCATTGTTGGTCTCGCGGTCTTCGCGCCATTCGACACGTCCTACAATCCCACGTCACTCGACCTCGGCCACATCCTTTCGGGACCGAGTTCCGTGCACTGGCTCGGCACCGACCAGCTGGGCCGCGACATCTGGTCGCGACTGGTCTACGGTGCACGCACGGACCTCACGGTCGCGTTCTTGGCGGTCTTGACGCCCTTCATTGTCGGTACGATTCTCGGAGCCTTCGCCGGGTACCGAGGCGGGTGGCTGGACTCGATCATCATGCGCATCGCCGACGTGGTCGTCGCTTTTCCGTTCTACGTACTGGTGATTTTGCTGGTCTTCCTGCTCGGGCCCGGGGTGCGCAGCATCTACATCGCGATCTCGGTCGTCAGCTGGATCTCCTACGCGCGAATTATCCGCGGGGCCACCTTGGTGGTGAAAACCCAGGAGTTCGTCCTCGCCGCTCAAATTCAAGGTTTCTCTACACTTCGAATTATCCTGCGCCACATCCTGCCCAATACGATCGCCCAAGCCATCGTCTTTGCGATGTCCGACATCGTGAACGACATTCTGGCGATCGTGACGCTCGGCTACCTCGGACTGGGCATTCCACCGCCCGCGCCGGACTGGGGCGAAATGATGGCGAGCGGACAACAGTTCCTCACGACCCACTGGGAGCTCTCGACGATTCCGGGCATCGCCGTCGTGATCACGGGACTCGGACTCTCACTGGCCGGCGACGGACTCAATGAACTCCTCGGGAGGAACTGATGAGTGGAGACGGGACCCAGAGCGTGAAATCATCCGTGCCGCTCCTGGAGGTCGAGGATCTCACGATCAAAGTGACTGCCGTGGGCTCACAGAAGTCCGTGACGGCCGTTGACGGTATCTCCTTTCAGGTGAACAGCGGCGAGGCCGTGGGGTTGGTGGGCGAGTCGGGCAGTGGCAAGAGTCTGACGTTGCGCACCATCCTCGGCATTCTGCCCGCCGGAGTGTCGGTCGCCAGTGGCCACGTTCGCTTCGAAGGTGTGGATCTGCTCAAGGCCTCCAAGCGCGCGGTAGCCCGCGTGCGCGGCACCGGCATCACCATGATCTTCCAAGAGCCAATGACTTCCCTGAATCCCGTTGCCAAGGTCGGCGAACAGATTATTGACGCCGCACGTCAGAAGCACTCCTGGACCAAAGCGCAGGCTCACGACGAGGCTTTGCGTCTGGCCAACCATATGGGTATTCCCGACCCCGAGACGGTGCTCAGCCTCTATCCGCACGAGCTCTCGGGAGGTCTTCGCCAGCGCGTCATGATTGCGGCGGCATTGGCTTGTCGACCAAAGCTGGTCCTGTGCGATGAGCCCACGACGGCCCTTGACGTGACCATTCAGGCGCAAATCATTCGGCTGCTCGCTCAGTTGAAGGAGGAGCTCGGCATGAGTCTCCTCTACGTCACCCACGACCTCGCGGTCGTGGCACAACTCTGTCAGCGAATTGAAGTCATGTACGCCGGTTCCATTGTCGAACGTGGCAGCGTCCAAGAGACCTTCACAACGCCCAATCACCCCTACTCACGGGGACTGGTGCACGCAACACCCGACATCGACGCCGCCATTGGAGAACTCGTCGGCATTCGCGGCTCCGCCCCGGCGCTCGGCGCGTGGCCCGAAGGGTGCACCTTTCACCCGCGTTGCGACTTCGCGACCGACGAATGCACGGTCGGATCATTCCCACTGGTGGACCTCGGTGGGAATCGCGCGAGCGCCTGTATCCACGTGGACGCCTGTCGCGCCGCCTCGTTCGAGGACGCGTCGTGAACGAGGTGCAGCTCGAACTGAGCGACGTTACGGTGACGTTCCAAACGCGACGCGGCAAGCACCACACCGCGCTTCGTGCCGTCGACGGTGTGAGCTTCGCCATCACGAAAGGCGAGATCTACGGGCTCGTGGGGGAGTCGGGCTCCGGGAAGTCGACGATCGCCCGACTGATCGCTGGACTTAACGAACTCTCTGGTGGGTCACTGACCTTCGATGGTGAAGAGCTCGTGGGCAAGGACCGACCACGGTCATTGCGCCAGCGGATCCAGATGGTCTTCCAGGACCCCTACTCCTCACTCGACCCACGCATGACGGTGCGACAACAGATTTCTGAACTCTTGAAAGTCCATCATGCCGTCGGTCGCGACCAGATGGAGGAGACCTGTCTGGGACTGCTCCAACAAGTGCACTTGCCGCAATCGCTGCTGAAGGCTCGTCCCCGTCAGATGTCGGGAGGCCAGCGTCAACGCGTGGCGATTGCGCGCGCACTGGCCCTCAAGCCGGAACTGCTGATCGCCGACGAACCGGTGTCAGCACTCGACGTCTCGGTGCAGGCGGGCATCGTCCACCTCTTCGCCGAACTGCGCCGCGAACTCGGCCTCACGATCTTCTTCATCGCGCACGACCTCGCGGTGGTGCGCAACCTCTGTGACCGCGTGGCGGTCATGTACATGGGAAAGATCGTCGAGGAGGGGATGACCAACGAGATCTTCACCAATCCCAGTCATCCGTACACGCGCGCGTTATTGCAATCGATACCGCGACTCAAGCCTGATCTGGCTGACCTCGCCGCCGCGCCCTCCGGCGATCCGCCGAGTCTGGCGCGTATGCCCTCGGGATGTCGTTTCCGCAACCGCTGCCCCTACGCCACGACGCTGTGCGAGGAGTCCGAGCCACCATTGCTCAGCGTCAATGAAGCCAATGCCGAGTCGAAGCATCGAGCGGCCTGTCACTACGCCAACGAACTGGAGGGTCGCGTTGAACTCCGCTCGAGGGCCCAGTGACATCCGCGTCCGCGCCCTCGTTGCGCCCGACGACATGGTGGCCTGCGTCTCGCTCTACGAATCGGTCTTCGAGCTGGGCCCGGGCGACGGCTCGCTTAATACCCGTCTCCTCGTGGGCATCGCGCGCAATAGCGGCATCGTCGTCGGTGCGTTCAGCGACGACGTCCTCATCGGCTTCACCTTCAGCTTCCTCGCTCGCGACCGTGACGAAAACTTGTATCAGTACAGTCAGATCGCGTGCGTGCGGCGCGCGTGGCAGGGCCAGGGTGTCGGGCGCAGGCTGAAGATCACCCAACGCGAAATTGCGATTGCCGCTGGCATCAACGAGATCCGCTGGGCATTCGATCCCTTCCAGACCAAGAACGCCCACTTCAACCTCGACGTCCTCGGGGCGCGGTTTCACCAGGTAGTGCGCAACCTTTACGGCGATCACGGTCACGGCCTGGACGCGCGGCATTCGACGAACCGCGTGATTGCGCGCTGGACGCTGGACGACCCAAGGGTGCGAGTGCTCAGTTCCGGTGCGTCACGCGAGCCCGAGGCGCGCGCGTGGGGCGACCCGGTGGCCAGTGCAACACTCGTGCGGGTGGACGAGAGCAGTGCGTGGCTCGCGGTTCCGGTGACCTTCGCGCGAGTACTCGACGATGAGGACGTTCGGATTCGCGAAAGTGCACTCTCCCACATGGAACTACTCTTCGACGAGGGCTTCGAGGCCGTCTCGTGTTCGCGGGTCAGCGACGACGTTGCTTACTACACGTTCGCCCGAACCCGCGACGGTGACGCATGAACATCACAATCAAAGAAATCACGCTCTTTCACGTGGCGATGCCGCTGGTGCGAGAGTTCGAAACCAGTTCGCACAAGAAGTCATTCATCGAGCACATACTCGTGCGCGCCGTCGACCGCGAGGGCTTTGTCGGGTGGGGGGAGTGCGCGAGCCCGAGCGATCCGTACTTCTGTTATGAAAGTACCGAGACCTGCTGGCTGATACTCGAGAACTACCTCGTGCCTTCGCTACTCGGCGCGACGTGGGAAACGCCGAGCGCCGCCATGGCTCTCGGACACGTCAACGGTCATCCGTTCGCCCACGCCGCGATTGAAATGTCGTGCTGGGACCTCTACGCCCAGCATCTCGGCCAACCCCTCGCCGACGCGCTCGGTGGCACCGCCAGAGAGGTCGACGCCGGCGTGAGTCTCGGCATCGAGGCGTCCATCGACGCGCTGCTCGACGTCGTGGCGTTACACGTCGACGACGGTTATCGACGAGTTAAGTTGAAAATTGCTCCTGGATGGGATGTGGAGCCCTGCCGCGCGGTTCGCAGCACCTTTCCCGACATTGCCCTCCAAGTCGACGCCAATGCGGGATTCGAGAACACTGACAGCTCAACGAACGTTTTCGAGCGACTCGACGCGTTGGGCCTGTTGATGATCGAGCAGCCCTTTCACCAAGACGACCTGGTCGCGCACGCCGCGCTGCAGGTCCGGCTCGACACGCCACTCTGCCTCGATGAGAGCATCACGTCGATCGAGGCCGCCCGTACAGCACTCGTGCTCGAAGCCTGCCGGGTCGTCAACATCAAAGTGTCACGTCTCGGCGGACTGGGCCATGCTCGCGACGTGCACGACTTTTGCCGGGAGTCGAACGTGCCCGTTTGGTGCGGGGGGATGCACGAGTTCGGCGTTGGTCGGGCCGCGAACTTGGCGTTAGCGAGTTTGCCCGGATTCCTCTTTCCGAGTGACCTCTCCGGTTCGAAGAAGTATTTCGCACAGGATCTCGTCACACCCGAAATAGTCGCGCACGAGGGACGTGTCGTGGTCCCACGACTCAAGCCGGGCATCGGCGTCGACGTTGTCATGGAACGTGTCGAAGCGCACGTCGTAAGGATGTCGCAACACTACGCTGAGCCACCGAGGAGAGGAGAAACACAATGAGGGTATTGATCTCTGCGGACATGGAGGGCATTACTGGTGTCACGTGTCCCGACGACGTCGACTACGGAACGAGCCGCTGGGAGAGTGCACGCCATCTCTTGATGAGTGACGTGAACGCGGCCATCGAAGGATTCCTCGACGCCGGCGCGACCGACGTAGTCGTGAACGACGCGCACGCCAATAAGCGCAATCTGATCCTGAGTGACCTCGACAATCGGGCCAGCGCCATCATTGGAACCCACAAGGAGTACGGCATGATGCAGGGTATTGCGGCGACGGACGTCGTGGCCTTTCTGGGCTATCACACCGGCGCGGGTCGTCAGGGGGTCTTGTCGCACACCTACATCGGCCAAACGATTAACGACGTGTCCGTGAATGGCGAACATTGCAACGAGGGTCGGATGAACGCCCTCTTGGCGGCCGAATTCTCGGTGCCGGTCGTACTCGTGACTGGTGACGATCTGACGTGCGACGAGTCAGTTACGTGGGCGCCACACGCGCAGCGCGTGGCGGTCAAAGAGTGCATCGACCGCTACACCGCGCGATGCTTGCCACCGTCCCGGACATCAAACATGATCAAGGAGGCGGCGAACGCGTCCCTCACCAATCTGGATTCGGTGGAACGACCCTGCGGTCCCTTCATCTGGGAAGTGTCCTTCGACGCCGTGCATCCGGTGATGGCGTGTATGGCAATCCCGGGTGTCGAACGATCGGGCGATCGGAGCATCACCTTCAGCTTGCCCACCATGTTCGAGGCCATTCGGTGCTTTAAGGCCGTCAGCACCATGGCCGCCGCGTCGACGGAGCGCGACTACGGATGAGGGAGTCGAAACCGACCACGCTGCTCGATTCGCTTCGAGGAGGTGCGAGTTCTTACCGAACGGCGGCGATCGAGCGATTGCGTGAGTTAGTCGAGTGCGAGTCGCCGTCGGGTGACGTTCAACTGCTCGACATCACGCGCGATCGCCTACGCGAGCGTTGGGCGGCCCTAGGACTCGACGTTGTTCTCGTGAAGGGTGGCAACGGTGACCACGTGGTGGGAACGTTGTGCCCCGTAGGGGAGAGCCCAGGTGGTCACGTCCTCTTTCTGACCCATTACGACACGGTCTGGTCGTCGGGGGAACTCCTGAAACAGCCGTTCGTGGTGCAGGACGATATTGCTCACGGTCCCGGTACCTTTGATATGAAGGGCGGCATCGTCGCTCTCGAAGTCGCCTTCGCGCTCTTGAATGAGCGTGGGCTACAACCGTGTCGTGAAGTTCGAGTGGTCAGTATTGCCGACGAAGAGGTCTCGAGTATCGACGGGCGTCGCGTGGTCGAGGCGGAGTCGCGCGGTGCTGCCTGCGTGTACGGGCTGGAACCTCCCAACGCTGACGGCGGTTTCAAAAATGCCCGCCGTGGCGTGGCGCGGGTGCTGTTGCGAGTGACGGGTCACGCGGCACACGCTGGCCTGGACGCCTCCAAGGGAGTGTCGGCCGTGGATGAATTGATTGACCAGTTGATAGATCTTCGCGCCATTTTGCCCGATGCGACGGACGCCGGGTGCAATGTCGGACGCATTGAGGGAGGGACCAGGGCCAATGTCATAGCGGGCGAAGCAACCGCCGAAATCGGACTCCGATTCGCAAAAAAGCCGACGGAGGACTCCCTCTTCGCAGCCCTACAGTCGTTGACACCACACCGCGAAGGGGCGGTCGTCGATTTACAAGTTCTCTCACATCGTCCGGCGTGGGACGTCCTGGCGACGTCGTGGCTCACGGATCACGCACTGGAGATCTCGACCGCCCTGGGAGGGCCGAGTACCGCCGCACCGGCCGGTGGGGCGGGCGACACGAACTTTACGGGAGCGGCCGGCATTCCGACACTCGATGGCTTAGGTCCGCGAGGGGCCAATGCGCACGCTCAGGGTGAGTGCGTGAGGATATCGTCAATCCTGCAGCGTGCCGAATTGCTCGCCGCCCTGATGTCGCACCCACTACCGGTACACGTCACGTGAGCGTGTTAGAGAAGAAGATCGCGTAGCGTCAGTGACCGCCTCAAATGTAGCGGTCTCGCCCACGATTCATTACACAAGAGGTAGCGTGCCAATCAATGGATGCAATGTCGCTACAACGAGAACTGACGGACGTTCTGGTTCAGGGACGATTGACATTTTCTCCGAATCACAATCCTGACGATCTTCACGATGAGTCGCTTCATCCCAGTAGGGAGGAGCCGTTCGCCGTCGTTCGTCCAATTTCTACGAACGAAGGCGTAGCCGTTGTTCGGATCGCACAGTAGTATGGTGTGCCAGTTATAGCCCGAGGATCTGGAACTGGACTTTCCGGGGCTGCGACGCCGATGGCTGGCGCAATTATCGTCAGCTTCGAACTCATGAGCGCGGTTGTTCGATTGAACGTCAACGATCACGTCGTTACCGTGCTACCGGGGATCACACTGCGCGAACTGAATGCAGCATTAGAGGGAACCGGTCTCCACTATCCGGTCTATCCAGGAGAGTTGTCCGGGTCCATTGGAGGCAACGTCAACACGAACGCTGGGGGAATGCGAGCAGTGCGACACGGTGTCACCCGTCACCACGTGTTGGGGCTCGAACTCGTACTCGCAGACGGGAGCGTCATTCGAACCGGAGGTTCCGTCGTAAAGAATTCGTCGGGTTACGACCTCACTCAGCTGATGATTGGCAGTGAGGGGACCCTCGCGCTGGTCACGGAAGTGACACTAAAACTTTCGCCAAAACTCGACCATGCAAAAACCGTTCTCGTGCCGTTCGGTTCGCTTGAAGAGATTGCTGTTGTCGTGCCACGACTTATCGCGTCCGGTCTTCAGCCCTCAATGCTCGAGTACCTGGACGCCCCCACGATGAAGGCACTCGCGAACGCAACGTCGCTCCAATTGGGGGTGCCCCAATCAATTGTTGAGAAGAGCTCCTCCTATTTGATTGTCATCCTGGAGACGAGGACGCAGGCGCAACTGGACGCCGACATCGTCGACCTTGCTCGGATTCTCGACGAGTCTGGCGCACTGGACATCTACGTCTTGGAGCAGCGCTCAGCGGTACAACTCATTGAGGCACGTGAGCGACTGTTCTGGGTTACTAAGGAGACGGGTGCCAACGAAATCGTCGACATCGTCGTGCCACGTTCTACCGTGCCGGCCTTTCTCGACGAAGTAGGCCGGATCGCCACACGGCATGAGGCGTTCATAGCGGGTTGCGGACACGTAGGGGATGGCAACGTGCACCTATCGGTGTACCTCCCAGATGACAACAAACGCGAACGCCTAATGCGCGAGCTCTTTCTTTTCGGCCTAGAGCTGGGTGGACAGATTTCGGGCGAACACGGCATCGGACGCGATAAGCAGGCGCACTACCTCGCACTCACCGACCCAGCGCTGGTCAAACTTCAACAACGCCTAAAGAACGCGTTTGATCCGGAGAAACTCTTTAATCCGTACCGGGTGAGTGACGACCGCGTTAACGCGGTTGAAGAGTGACGACGCCGGATGGCCACTGGCGCTGTTACCGGATTCTTGCGAGCACGAACTGTCCGCACGAGATGTGGCGCTCGAGAAAGGCCGCCTCGCAGTAACTGAGGTAGAAGCGCCACATCCGCTCGAAGGAGTCGCCGAGATTGAGCGCTGCAAGGGCTTCATCGTTGTCGTCGAGATTGTCGCGCCACCGGCGAAGCGTTTCAGCGTAGTGGCGCCCGATGTCCTCCGATTCTCGTACGCGTAGCTCCGTGACCGATGACATGGAGCGTTGCATTGCTTCATTCGAAGGAAGAAATCCACCGGGAAAGATGTAACGCTTGATGAAGTCCTCTTTGTTTTTCGCGCGTTCGTAACTTTCATCTTCAATGACGATGGCCTGGAGTCCCATGAGTCCGTCAGGTTTGAGGAGATTGGAACAGGTGACGAAATACGTGTCGAGTTGGCGCCAACCAATCGCTCACGGTGACGCGGTCACCGAGCCCGGCGTCCGCCACGAGTTTGGCGACGTGCTCGAACTGCGCGTCCGAGATGGTGGCTGTGGTGACGCGGGCACCATACGTGGTGGCAGCGTGCAGCGCGAATCCTCCCCATCCGGTACCAATTTCGAGCACGTGGTCATCGGGGCCGATGTGCAGTTTCCGACAGAGGCGGTCGAACTTCTCGCGTGAGGCGTCGGCGAGGGAAACACCAGGATGTTCAAAGTACGCGCACGAATAGGTCATCGTTTCGTCGAGCATGAGTTGGAAGAAGTCGTTCGAGATGTCGTAGTGCGCGCGAATGTTGTCGCGGTCCCTCTTCCAATCGACTCGCGCCATCCGTGACAAGGGGGCAGTTATCGGGGCCAGGCGCCGAGCCCAACGATCCTTACGCCGCGTCATCGGGGTTATTGCCCGGAGAAGGATCCGTAGTAGTCCGGTCAGATCGTCACAGTCCCACCAGGCGTTCATGTAACTCGAACCAAGTCCAACGGAGCTGTGCCAGAGCGCAGCACCGTACGCGCGCCGGTCGTGAACGATCACGCGAACGGTCGGAGTACCGTCGCCATAACTACGCTCGACGTTTCCTTCGACGAGGAGAATGGTCCCTCTTCTCACTCGACCCAGGAGAAACTTCACAATCCTCCGACTGAGTTCGTTGAAGCGGACGGAGAGGTCCTCGGGTGTGGTGAGGACGATTGATTCGGTCACGATGGATTGGGTCACGTTAGCTCCTGGTGGTCTCGCGCTACGTCGTCTCGTGGCGAGGAGATTAGCGCGCGAGGATGAAACGGCGCTCGCTTCCAGAGCAGCCGTGCGGCTTGCGTATAGATATGGCCCGAAACGCCGTACGTCTGAAGGGGACGGCGCCACAGCATCCGGCCCAATTCGCGCCGCGCCGCGCCGCGCCGCTCCAGCACCATGCCGGCATCGAACACGTGGGTGTCGCCGTGGCGAGCCGCTAAGTGAAAGCGGAGCCGCTCGTCGGGCGGCGACCAGGTCATGACGTAGTCAAGACCCATGCCCAAAAACGGCGAGACGTGCATTACTTTGGCGAACCTGGTGCGCAGCTCAGTGCCGTCGACGACGTAGATGTGTCGCTCGTGCCACGGGGTACTGATCACCTCTAAGACCACGGCGTCAATATCGTTTCCGTTGGCGGAGTAGCAGTAGTAGAGGGTGAGTGGATTGAACAGCCAACCCCACGTGCGCAAGTGTGCGAGCATCGCAATCTGACCGCTCGGTCGACGTCCGAGCCGTTGTAACACCGCGAGTCGCACGGCCTCATCGAGCGGGGTGTGGGGATCACCAAGGTAGTCCGATCGATCGAAGCGCACTGGGTGCCAACGTTCCTTCGACCAGAGTGGGTGCAGGGCGAGGAAGTCATCGAGTTCGTCCAGAAATACCAGGGGCATTGTGACGCGGTGTTCGAACTCGTTGGCGACGTTGCCAGTCTCGGCGGTGGCCCGACGACGATGGGTCACGACGCCGTCATAGATGACACTCTTCACGCGGTTACCAATGCTCGCCGTACTCCGAGTGATTGGCAGACTTCCAGGGCGCTGCGCGCCCCGTCTTCGTGGAAGCCGTAGCCCCAGTAGGCGCCCACGAAGGAAACGCCATCGATTCCACTTATCTCGTGGTGGCGACGTTGAGCGACCATGGCAGCTGAGTCAAAGACCGGGTGCCAGTAGGAGAACGAGTCGAGAATGGACGGTGGATCAATGGCGTCGGACTCGTTGAGGGTGAGACAAATGGGTGTCGGGCTGTTGAGTCCTTGCAGTCGGCTGAGGTCGTAGGTGAGCGTGGCTGCATTCGTCGGCCCACCGTTATGCCAATTCCAGCTGGCGCGTGCCCTCGACGACGATGGTAGGAGCGACGAATCGGTATGAAGGACCGCTTCGTTTCGTTGGTAGCGAATCGCCGTCAAAATCTCCCGTTCGGCGTCCGTGGGATCGGAAAGGAGTTCTAGGGCGTCACTGGAGTGGGTCGCGATGATCACGTGGTCGAATTGCTCGATGTCGCCGAGTTCGGTCGCCACTTCAATGTTGGCACCACGTCGCACGATTTTGGACACTTTTGCCCCCATCCGAACGCGCGAACCCAAGGGATCCAAAATGGCCGCGACGTAACGTGTCGATCCGCCCACTACCGTTCGCCACGCTGGTCGTTCGCTGCGACCCAGCAGACCGTGATTGTTAAAGAATCTGGCGAACGCGGTTGCGGGGAAATGTGTGAACACTGACGGATCACAGGACCAGATGGCCGAACCCATTGGAATCAAGTACCAGTCGCGAAATCCTGACGACCATTCGCCATGGGCGAGGAACTCGGTTGGCGGGGCATGCTTTACCACCACATGAGAAGTTGGGGCCTATGGAAACACGTCGGCTTGGGGTAATGTGTCGCGCAACTCGCTGCGGTCCTGGTAGGCATTGAGAAAAGCGGTGAAAATCGAAGCCGGCGACGAGCCACGCCATTGGATGCCCGCCGGGTCGTCGCGCACGGAGAAACTCATCTCGGTTGGACGGCTGTCGACGCCGAGTTCTCTGAGCATCGACGAGAAAATTGGATAGTTTCGTTCGTTATAGACAATGAAGCCTGTGTCGACTGGGTAGTTGATCCCCCCAATCTCGACGTCAACGGTGTTTGCGTGGCCGCCTGGTCTCGAATCGGATTCAAAGATTACAAGGTCGTGGTGTGGGGACAGTAGATGTGCGCAGGTGAGTCCTGAAATACCGGTCCCGATAATGGCGATGCGCACTGATTCTTTCCCTTGCTCGAGCGACATTTAGTATTCGAAGCCGAGAGGCGGGGCGGATTTAAGGGCGAGATAAGAATGGTGAGGATACGAGGTCCTTTAAGCGACAACTCACCCAATTGCATTCGGGCCGTTCGTCGGATGTGCGAGTGACGCACCTCGCCGATTGTGCGTACGCGCAAGGGGCCCCGCCATGTGAAGTTTTGGTTGTGCGCTGGCGGCGAACCGGGTCGCACGAAGTTTTCCAGATACCGTTGACATCTCGTATGGTCTCAGCGCCCGAGAGTGGCACCTACCGGTACGCTGATTGCCAGTACGACAACGAAGACCCAATAGATTCGTACCCACCGTTGCTGGAGCGGGACCATTGTGCGAACGTCACGCGCAAACAAGGCGAGCGCCAGAAGAAAGACTGCGCTGCCTGCATACAGTACCGATGGCACGCTAACCAGGGCGCCAATCAAGATGCAGGCGTTGGCGAGGTTGAACGCGGTGAACTCCCAGGCCATGAGGGTGCCGTCGAACCGGCCCGGCGCGAGGAGCGCGCGCCCCCCGCCGAGTGCGATTTGAGCGGCGCCGCAGACCAGTACGAGGTAGGCCGAGGCCCACGAAAGGTGTTTGCTAGGGTTCTCTCCGCCCACGGCCGCGACGAGCCCTCCCG
>CAJDUS010000041.1_pt1 | contig 26018 bp, 19 predicted proteins | sample 7390831 | NCBI WGS metagenome assembly CAJDUS01 (sample SAMEA7055684, study PRJEB34461) | soil metagenome | biome: terrestrial ecosystem; feature: Peninsula; material: soil | place: Antarctica | collected 2016
TAGCCGCGCGCACCGACTGCCTTCGCGAGCTCGTTCACGACCGCATCGGGCGGAGGGTCAACTGGCGTACCAATGGAACAGTCGATGGGGCCGCCCTCGTGGGCGCCGGCGAGTTTCTTTAGAACGTCGAGTCGTTCGTAGGGGTAGGGCGGCGGAGTAAAGCTCACGCCGGAACGCGCCATTCGTTGAAGTGCGCCGCCCCCACCGAATCGAGCATCACGCGCAACACGACGTTGTCGTCGGTGATCGAGGTGTCGATCACTTCTCCTTCGCGGTGCGCCGCGGCAATGAGATCGCCACGATCAAGTGGTAGATGCAGCGTCACGATGCGGTCGTTCGTTCGAAGTCGGTCGGCGATCTTCGTTACGGTCGCTTCTAGATGTTCGCCGGAGACGGCCGAGACCCACACGCTGCCTTCGTGCAGGGCGGCTAGTTCGCGGGCCCGCGAACCAGGCACGTCGGCCTTGTTAAAGACCAGGAGTTCCGGCACCTGATCGGCGTCGATCTCTCGCAGGACTTCGCGCACGGCCGCGATCTGTTCTTCGGCGTGGTCGTTAGATCCGTCGACGACGTGGACGAGGAGATCGGCCAGTTGCACCGATTTGAGCGTGCTCATGAACGCCTCGACGAGGTCGTGGGGCAGGTTCGAGATAAAACCGACGGTGTCGGTGAAGAGAATCGTTTCGCCACCTGGTAATTGCCGCTGACGAGTCCTCGGATCCAGGGTGACGAAGAGGCGATTCTCGACGTCGACGCCAGCATCCGTTATGGCGTTGAGCAGGGATGACTTACCGGCGTTGGTGTAACCAACCAACGTCACTTCGCGGTGTCGGCCGCGCGCGCGACCTTGACGTTGCACCGACCGGGTGCGGTCAATGTCCTTTAGTTCGCGACGAATGGCGTGGATGCGATTCACGAGACGGCGTCGGTCGGTCTCCAACTGGGTCTCACCGGGGCCTCTCGTACCAATTCCACCAGCCTGCTGCGACAGTGACCCTCCGGCACGACGGAGCCTCGGAAGCCGGTACTGCAGGAGCGCAAGTTCGACCTGCGCCTTACCTTCGGGCGTTCGGGCGTTCTGGGCGAAGATGTCGAGAATCACCGCCGTTCGGTCAATGGCGGTGCGCCCGAGGATCTTCTCGAGGTTGCGCTGCTGGGCCGGCGACAGATTGTGTTCGAAGACCACGGTGTCCGAGTCCAGCGCCAGACAGATCTCGCGGAGCTCTTGGACCTTGCCAGAACCAAGGAAGGTGGCCGGATCGGGAGAGTCACGGCGCTGCACAATTCTCGCCACGACGTCGGCACCAGCAGTGTCGACGAGTAGCGCGAGCTCGTCGAGCTGGTAGTCGAGTTCGTCCTCACTGACTCCAGGGAACTGAACACCTACCAGCACAATCTTCTCTCGAATCGTGCGATCGATGAGGGTGTTGGGTATATAGGTCAAGCTTCGAGCCACTCCACATTCGCGACAAATTGAACTGGTCCGCTCAACGTGGCCGATTGGCCGTCCAATGTTACGTGTAGATCGCCACCGGGATTCGTCACGGTGACGTCGGCGGCGCACATCTCTTCGCGGTGGGCGATTGCCACCACGGCGCATGAACCGGTCCCGCAGGCTTGGGTCCAACCGACACCGCGCTCCACCACCTGGATGGTGACGTGATCCTCGCTGTCAACGGTCACGAACTCAACGTTGGCTCCATCCATTTTCTCTGAGAGGTCGTTGGCCAACTCCTCGCGCATGGCATCGGTCCATTTGGGATCATCGCGTACCACAACGTGCGGATTGCCCACGTAGGCCACGCCGAGCGTGCCCGGCAACGTCTCGCCGAACGTCACGTTGCCCATGGCGACGCTGCCGTCACCGGTGGTGTCTTGCATCGTGAGGCTCACGGTTCGCGTACCGGTAAGGGTTTCGATGTCGAGCGTGTCCCAACTGCCACTGGTCGCTCGTCGTATGGCCGCGGCGAGACAGCGGATGCCGTTGCCCGACATCTCGGCTATCGAGCCGTCGGCGTTGTAAAGCACCATGGCGACCTCGGATCCCAGGGTCGCCAATAACAGGCCATCGGCACCAATGCCGGTCGTTCGATTACAGACCGCACGGGCCCGTTCTGCGTCCCACCACGGCGCCGAGCCGTGTTCACTCACTTCTACGAGGAAGTCATTCCCCGCACCGTGCCACTTTTGGAGAGACCGAAGAGCCATAGTGCCCTCTAGTCTCGCACGAACCCGTCAGCGCCGTTGAGCACGTCGACCAATCGCGCGCGGGCGTCGGCGGGGTCGGCGAACCACTCGATCCGAGGATCCCGAAGGAACCACGACCGTTGTCGTCGCGCGAGACGGCGGCTCTGAATGATGGCGTCTTCGACGCACGCTTCTAGGTCCGCGCCCTCTTCGATGTGGCGCAGTAGTTCACGGTACCCGACCGCTTGACGCGCGGTGCGGCTCATGCCGCCGGGCGCACTCGCGAGCGTCGCTACTTCAGTGAGCAGCCCCTTATCCATCCAAGAATGAAAGCGCGTCGCGATGCGAACGTCCAGTTGTTCGAAGTCGCTCTGGATTGCCACTTGGATAACGTGCGCCGGAGCGTACGTGAGGAGTCCTTCGCCGTAGGAAGAAAAGGGTCGTCCCGCACCGAGAGTCACTTCGAGGGCGCGAATGACTCGCCGCGCGTTCGTGGGCTCCATGCGGCTGGCGGCTAATGGGTCCAGTACGCTCAGTTCCTCGTAGAGAGCGGGCAGATCATCGAGCGCTCGCGACTCGAGGACGGATTTCACCGCGGGAAATTGACCAGGCAGGGCGAGATTGTCGAGGATCGCTCTGCCGTAGAGTCCGGTACCCCCGACGTAGAGCACTACATGACCCGACTCCCAGACGTCACTCGCGGCCACGCGTGCGGCTCGTTGGTACTGCGCGACCGTGAACTCCTCACTGGCGTCAACGAGGTCCAGCAGGTGGTAACGCACTTCGCTTCGCTCCGCGAGGGTGGGCTTGGCGGTCGCTAAGTCCATTCCCCGGTACACGGTCATGGCGTCGACGGCGAGAATCTCGAGTTGCCGTTTGCTCGCCAAGGCGAGCGAGTGCGCGAGCGCCGACTTGCCCGATGCCGTGGGACCGACGAGGGCGACGGCCGCGCCGCTCGACTTCACGAGCTGAGGAGTGGAATGCGGACCTTGTGTCGAGGGGCGCGCACTGTCGACACGTACTCCCCCAGTAAGTGATAGGGCGCTCCGTGGGTGACGTCGACCAACGCGAGCGATCCCGCGCGCAGCGATTCATTGCCCCCAGGGAAGTGAATCAACTTGCCTTGGCGCGTTCGACCCGACAACACGTGATTGTTTCGTCGCGACGGTCCTTCGACGAGCACTTCCTCACGGCGACCAACCCGCGCTTCGTGCTTGCGCAGCGCCGAGCGGTCGAGCACTTGCTTCAACCGTTCGAAGGTAGGCCGAGTCGAATTCGCAGGCCGCCACTACCGCAAGGGTTTCGTCGAATTCGACGTCGCTTTCACCCGGAAAGCCGACTATGAGGTCAGTCGTGACGGCGAGGTCGTCGATTGCCACGCGAGCCAGTCGCAACTTCTCCATGTAGCGCTCGACGCTGTAGCCACGGCGCATGGCGTGGAGCACACGATTAGAACCGGACTGCAGGGGCAGGTGCAGGTGCGGACAGACCGTCGCCGTCTCGGCCATAGCGGCAATGGTGTCGGCGCGCAGATCCTTCGGATGCGGGCTCGTGAACCGAATCCGTTCGATGCCCTCAACTTCGCCCAACGCTCGAAGGAGATTGGCGAAGAGCGGACTGCGACGGGTGATGTCGCGACCGTAGGAGTTGACATTCTGCCCGAGGACCGTGATTTCGGTGACGCCCGTCGCGGCGAGCATCTCGGCCTCAACCAGCAGATCGTCGAAGGGACGACTAATCTCACCACCGCGCACGGACGGGACAATGCAGTACGCACAGGAGTTGTCACAACCGGTCTGAATAGTGATCCACGCGGCGAAGGCCAGTTCGCGTACGGCGTAGAGCGCCGGCGCCATTTCACGATTGACTTCGGGATTGGGGGCGTCAAGGATCTCGACAATCGGTCCTTCGGTACGGGCGCGAGCCAGCAGTTTTGGCGCCGAGGCCAGATTGTGCGTGCCAAAGACGACGTCCACCCAGTTGGCGCGCTCGAGAATCTGTCCCCGATCCTTTTGGGCCATGCAGCCGCCGACGGCGATTTGCATGGAGGGGTTTTGTTCCTTCAGTGCCTTCATCTGACCTAGTGCGCTGTAGAGCTTCAGGTCGGCATTCTCGCGGATCGTGCAGGTGTTGAATATGACCACGTCGGCCAGCGCATCATCAGCGGCGGCCACCATGCCGTCGGCGACCATCAGGCCCGCCAGACGTTCGGAGTCGTGCTCATTCATCTGGCATCCGAACGTTCGAATGCTGAAGGTTTTAGGCGTTGCCACGCCATCAATGCTACTGAACGAGAGTGGGTTTCGAGTTGGCCGCGTCGTAAGTGACGCCCACGCCCGCAATCACAACACAAGCCATTCCAACGAGGTCCCACGGGTGAATGGACTGACTGAGGACAATGAGTCCAATCGCGAACGCCACGGCCGGATCGAGTGCGAAGAGGACGCCCGCGGTTGATGGCTTTAGTCGCCGGAGGGCTTGAAGTTCGCACCCGAAGCCGAGCACGATTGCCATTACCGCGACAATCGCTAAGCGAGCAAGAACACTGGGGTGCGTAAACACGTAGTTCGACGCACCAATCGACATCGGCAACGTGACGACGGCGGCGATCGACATCGAGACGGCGAGTCCGCCGAATCCCTCGGCCTGTCCCCCCACCCGGTGCGCGGCATACACGTAGGACGCCCATCCGAGTCCCGAACCGGCGGCGAAGAGAATGCCCGTGACGTTGAGACCGGCACCGGGCCGCGCAATGGCGAGTACGCCGAGCCCGGCCAAGATCACGAAGGCAAAGTGCCGTGCCGAGCGCTTGCCGAGCGCCGAGACCATGAAGGGACCGAGGTACTCAATCGCCACGGCCGCGCCCAGTGGAATGCGCGCGATCGACTGGTAAAAACACTGATTCATGAGGGCCACACTCACGCCGAGTGCGAGCGCGCCCCACCACTGCTGTCTCGTCCAACTGCGCAGCGGCGGTCGGGTGAAGGCCAACAACACCACGGCACCGAGCAGAAAACGCCACGCACTCGTGGCCGAAGGTCCAATGTCGCCGAAGACTCTGGTCACGAGCGCGGCCGACCATTGAATGAGAGAAGCGCCCATCAACATGTAGCCGGCGCCACCGAATACCTGCGCCCTAGAACTCGGCGTTTCCCCGCTCAAGTGGTCACGAGGCCGTTGCGGTCCGCCTCTAACACGTGCACGACACCGCCGACCCCTTGGTCGCGAAGAAACGTGGTCGCCGCCTGCGCCACCGTGTTGGCGCGGGCACTCGTTGCCAGACCGAGCATCGTCGAGCCGGCCCCCGACCAACACGATCCCGACGCGCCGCTTTCGCGCAACGTCGCGAGCAACGGCCCAGCGAAAGGCAATAGTCCCATTCGGTAGGGCTGATGCAGATAGTCGTCCATCGCGCCCGAAGCAAACGCAGTGTGGTCAGCGAGGCCCGCGAGCAACAGACCGAAGGCGTTGAGATTTCGTACGGCGTCGTTGAAGGGAACCTGGGCGGGCAGTACGCGGCGAGCATCGGTCGTCGACAACTCTTGGTCGGGCACGACCACCACGAAGCGCCACTCACTATCGAGGGGCATTGGACGAACAATGATGCCGTCGCGCTCGTGGACGCTGGTCACGACCAGACCACCCAGCAACGACGCCGCAGCATTCTCCGCGTGGCCGTCGATCTCGGTGCCCACGGCAAGCGGATCCGTCGACCCGGCAACGACCGCGGCGGCCACGGCCAGCGCCGAAGAGGAACCGAGTCCGCGCGAGAGGGGAATCTCGGACCTCACGTGCATCGAAAAATTCCAATGACCGAGAATGTCGGCGGCAATCGATGCGCCGAGGTGGCGTTCGTCGTCGAAGGCGCCGGCACCACATCCCTCACTCGTGATGGAGAAGGAATCGGCGCGCTCCAAGGTCACGTCGAGGTAGAGATTGAGCGCCACGGCGAGCGTATCGAAGCCGGGACCGAGGTTGGCCGAACTAGCGGGAACGCGTGCGAACATGGCTTTAGAGTAGGCGGTGCCACAACGAGGGGGCCGCGACCGATCGCAATGCCACGAGGGCGAGCGGTCGCTGGACGCCGTACACGTGGACCCATCCAACGATCTGGCCTCGGTGGATGTCCGTCGTGATTCGCCCTATGAGCATCGTGTAGGCGGGGACGCTCTGGGGTCCCCAGCGATAGACCGTCGTCTTACTCTTAAAGCCGAACGGAACATGGTCGCGCCCCCACCCGATGAATCCGACCACGCTGTTCTTCTTGAACGTCTGCGTGAAACGATTCTCAACCGCCGACGTCGCCAGTGCGTACGCCGCATCACCCGCCGGCGTCAGCAGGTCGCCGCCGCGTTGGCCAAGCACAACGACGTAGGCGATCCGAGTGCGCCCGCCTTGACGAAAGGCGAGGGCCAGTACGTCGCATCCGCCGGCCAGGTCAGTGCGCCCGGACTTAACCCCGACGACGTTGTTGGTTCCGACGTAGGGCGTGAACGAGTTCACGATGCCCGCAACCGGCAGGTCCACACTCGACTGATCGACGATGGAGCGCACCAGCGGGGATTTCATGAGTAGGACCGCGAGCTTCGCTTGATCGAGTGCCGTCGAGACCGAGTCGTCCGCAATGCCCGCGTCGTCGCCGTAGTGCGTCGAGTGAAGATCCAAGGACGCAGCGGTCTTGTTCATCAGCGCGACGAATGTTTCGGTTGAGCCCGAGACCATGGTTGCCAAGAGGTCGGCGTAATTGGCCGCCGAGTTGACGAGCATTCCGTTCAAGAGGTCCGATTCGCAGAGTTGCTCACCTTCTTCCACGATGACGCTCGACTCATCGTTCGCCTTGTCCGCCATCCACGCCGCGACGTCGTCGCTGGTCACCGTGACGCAAGGGCCGGTTTCGCCGATGCCGAGGGGATACTTCTTTAACGTGACGTAGGCCGTCATCATCTTGGTGAGGCTGGCGATGGGAACAATCTGATTGTGACGACTCTCGAGGACGCCGAGGGTCGGTATGTCTATCGCCGCACTGCCAACAATTGGCCAAGCTAATTCGGGTACCGCCGGCCTGATCGGCATGCTCGCAGTCGCGGGGCGAACCGTCGCGGGCTTATGAAGAAACGGCAATTGCATTGCGACAATCGCCGAACTCGCGACGACGAGGCCCAGCACCATGGCGAAGAACCGGATGAGGAGACCACGTCGTCGACGGGTCGGGCGACGAGTGGAGCGCTTCGTCACGGACTACAGCGAGGTCTGTTCGTCGTACTCTTCGAGGGTAACCAACACCTTGCGAGCCTTCGAACCGTCGCCGGGGGCCACAACGCCCTCTTGTTCCAACTGATCCATTAAACGACCGGCGCGGGCGAAGCCGACGCGAAGTTTTCGCTGCAGCATCGACGTCGATCCGGACTGCGTGCGAATGATCAGTTCGCGCGCCTGCTTGAGTATTTCGTCGTCGTCGTCACTGCCTCCCCCACCCGAGGATCCGCCACGACCACTCGGCACGTCGAGGGCGACCACGTTTTCCCGACGACCACCCTGACGACGCCACGCCTCGACGACCCGCGTCACCTCGTCCTCCGAGACCCAGGGCGCTTGCAGGCGCCGCGCGACGTTGGAGGAGGCGGTCACCAACAACATGTCGCCCTTGCCGATGAGGCGCTCAGCACCGGCCTGGTCGAGGATGACGCGGCTGTCGCCCAATGACGACACGGCGAAGGCAATGCGGCTCGGAATGTTCGCCTTGATGACGCCAGTGATGACATCGACGCTCGGTCGTTGCGTCGCCAACACCAAGTGGATGCCGACGGCGCGCGCCATCTGGGCGATTCGCACGACGGACTCTTCCACATCACGCGCGGCGACCATCATGAGGTCATTTAACTCGTCGACGACGATCACGATGTAGGGGAAGACCTCGGGGCCGGGCATTGGCTCAACGTCCGAGTCGAGACCGACCGAACGTTCGAACACTTCGGCCACCATCTGATGGTCGCTCTGGCCCGGTTCCAATTCGCCGCGAGCGATCATCTGCTGATAACTCGTAATGTCGCGCGCGCCGCTCTCGGCGAGGATGTGGTAGCGCCGCTCCATCTCCTTGACGGCCCACGCCAGCATGCCGGCGGCCCTTTTCGGGTCGACGACGACCGGAGCGAGAAGGTGCGGCAAGTCGTTGTACTGTCCCATTTCCACGCGTTTGGGGTCAACGAGCATGAGTCGAAGTTGGTCGGGCGTCGCGCGCATGACCAGTGAGGTAACGATGGAGTTGATGAGCGAGCTCTTACCGGCTCCCGTCGCACCCGAAATCAGCACGTGAGGAAACTCACCCAAATTGGCGAACATTGTCTTGCCCGAAATGTCGCGGCCTATCGGCACGTCGAGGGGATGCACGTGATCCGCCGCCTCGGGCGACGCTAGGAGGTCCCCTAGCGCCACGAGCGTGCGCTGACGATTGGGAACCTCGATTCCGATGGCGGAACGTCCGGGAATCGGCGCCAGAATGCGTACCTCGGGCGAGGCCATGGCGTAGGCAATGTCCTTATTGAGCGAGGTCACACTGTTCACCCGGACACCCGGACCCAGTTCTAGTTCGTAGCGCGTGACGGTGGGCCCGACCGTGAATCCGACCAGGGTGGTGTCGACGCCGTGGGCGGCTATCGCTTCGACGAGTTCGCCGCCGAGGTCTTCAATGGCACCGCGGTCCTGCTTTAGTTCCTTCGTGCGAAGGAGCAGCGCTGCGGGGGGCAGTTCCCAGTCACCGGTCACGACCGGCACGACGACGGGACGTTTCGGGGTCACCGGCGTCTCGTCCTCCTCGTCTTCGTACGGTTCCTCGTACTCCTCCTCATACCCCTCTTCGTCCTCCTCCTCGGGCTCTTCCTCAGGCTCGGGCGCAACGACCTTTCGACGCGAACGGGTGGGAGTCGCCTCTTCGACTTCGTCGTCCTCTGCACTGGTGCGCTCGCGCGCCGACCACCACTTGGCAAATCCCGAACCGCACCAGCGCAGGAACGTCGCCGTTCCTTCGTACAGGGCGCGAAGTCCGATGCCGGTGCTGATGATGAGCGCAATAACCAGCACCGCCAAGAGGACGACCAGCGCGCCGGCGATGCCAATCCACTTGTCGAGCGCGCCGCCAATGACCGCGCCCAACCAACCGCCGCCGTGGGCGAAAGCCTTAGTGGTCGCGTGGACACCCGGTCGACCACCGGCGACGTCGCCAATACCGCAAATACTGATGAGTCCGAGTCCGATGCCCCACAACACCCGGTTGCGATCGACGTCGATTCGTCCAATGACGAGAGCCGCGCCAAGGCCGAGCAGCATGATCGGCAGGGCGAAGCGGCCAATGCCCAGGGAGACGGCCAGCGCGCGCGAGATTGCCCGGCCCACCGGACCGAGAGCACCAGCCTCAGCGAGAATGGCAAAACAGCCAATGACGATAAGGAGCACGATCCAGAGATCGCGGGCGTGGCGCTCCCACACACTGGGTTCGCTGGCCCGTGCCCGCGAGCCCCGGGCCGTCTTCTTTACCGGCTTTTTCTTGTGTCGCGCCTGTGCCACAACCATCCACGCTACCGAACCTTCGTTCGTTTTCCGTGCCAATCGCCGTATGCTGCGCAGGTGACAACTGCACCCCGCGACTCCTCGATCGAACTTGCCAACCGCCTTGGCGCTAACGCTGCCGTGTGCGAAGTGGTGGCAACCACCCAGCTGAGTTCGTCTGTCCACGAGGTCGTTCTCGCAGGTCAGGCGGCGCTACTGGCCGGGGTACCCGGCAACGACGTCATGATCAAACTCGACAGCGACTCCGGCAAGCTCGTTCGTCGTCGCTACAGCGTTCGTAGTCTCAACGAAGACTGCGACCAGTTCACCCTCTGGGTCACCAGTGCCCACAATGGTCCTGGTAGTGCGTGGGCCCGCCAGGCAGCGCCGGGCCAGGAAGTGGACGTGATCGGACCGCGGGGCAAGATTCCACTTGATCAATTGGCCGACTGGCACCTCTTCCTCGGCGACGTCACCTGTCTCGCCGCCGCGTACCGCATGGTCGAGAGCATCAAGTCACCGGGACGCGCAATCTTCATCGTCGAAGTTGATCATCCCGACGACGCCGTTACCGCCGCGTTCGACGAGAGTATTGCCGTAACGGGCATCTTCGTCGACCGAATGGGACGCAGGAACGACGACCCCGCCGGTCTCCTCGGAGGACTCTCGGCCTTGGCCCTGCCCTCCGGCGCCGGCCACGCGTACCTCTTCGGCGAGTTCCACGTCATGAAGGTCGCCCACGTGGCACTCCTTGATCGTGGACTCGACGAGAGCGCGATCAGCCTGAAACACTTCTGGCGCGCTGGACGCGGGAACGCCGAACACGGCGAACCTGACAAGTCCGACGACTAAAGGACGACGACGGCCGCGAGCAGTACCGGCTGGCGACGATACTTTTGACCGAGCAGACGACCGGCCGCGCGCTGCGCCACCTTGTTGAGTGCGTCGGCGTCACGAACACCGTCACGCAGAGCCGTCTCTAACGCACCCCGAACTTCATTGGTCACCGAATCCAACACACTGCGGTCTTGATCGCCTTCGAACCAACCACGGGCAGTGACGCGCACCGGTTGGATGATCGTGCCGAGGTCCTGATCGACGCCGGCAGAGATCTGGAGAACGCCAAACTCCGCCAGCATCCGACGCTCCTCCAAAGGCCGTTCGTCGAGGTCACCCGCGCTGCCGTCAATGTAGTGAAAACCAGCGGGCACCTGACCGGCACGCTTGATGCCTGTTTTGTTCACTTCGATTTGATCGCCGTCCTCACAGATTAAGACGTGCTTGGGACTGAGGCCCATGGAGTGCGCCAATTCGGCGTGGTGGACCATGTGACGATATTCGCCGTGAACGGGCACGAAGTTCTTAGGACGAAGCAACTGATGGAAGGTGCGCAGTTCGCCTTGGCGAGCGTGACCAGACGCGTGGATCGGTTCGTTACCGGAGTGGATCACCTCGGCCGCGGCACGGTGCAGGTCATCGATCACTCGTCCGACGGTCCACTCATTGCCCGGGATCGGGTGCGAACTGAGAATGACGGTATCGTCGGCGCCCACCTTTAGGAATCTCGCGTCACCGCGCGACAACTTAGAAAGTGCGGCGAGCGGCTCACCTTGACTGCCGGTGCAGATGACGCACACCTCGCCCGGTTGGTAGCGGTCGATGTTCTCAATGTCGACGAGGTCCGCGGCATCGACGTGTAGGAGATTGAGTTTGCGAGCCAACTTCACGTTCGACTCCATGGAGCGACCCATCAGCACCATGGAGCGACCCATCAGCACGATCTTGCGTTTCTGTTCGAGCGCGACGTCAATGATCTGTTGTACGCGGTGAATGTGACTAGCGAAACAGGCCACGACCATGCGGCGTTCCGGTCGCTCGAGGAACAGTCGGCGAAGTGCTCCCCCGACCGAACGCTCCGACGCCGTGAAACCGGGTTCTTCGGCGTTGGTGGAGTCGCAGAGCAGCAGTGCGACTCCCTCGTCACCCAGAGCAGCTAATCGAGAAATGTCCGTGCGACGACCATCAATCGGTGTCAGGTCGAGTTTGAAGTCGCCCGAATGCACGACGATGCCGACGTTCGTGAAGAACGCCAGCGCGTGCGCGCTCGGTACCGAGTGCGTGACCGGGATGAACTCCACGTCGAAGGGTCCGATCTTGCGGCGTTCGCCGTCGCTCACTTCGATGAACGTGAGGTCCTTGGCGACCTTGGCCTCGGTGAGACGGTGTCGGGCGAAGCCCAACGTCAGCGCCGAACCGTAGATCGGCACATTGATGTCCTTTACGAGGTAGCGCAACGCCCCGGTGTGGTCCTCGTGTCCGTGGGTGAGGACAATCGCGTCGACCCGGTCGCGACGCTCAATCAGCCACCGAAAGTCGGGCAAGATCAGATCGACACCGTACATGTTGGGTTCGGGGAACATCAAGCCGGCATCGACGACGACAATGCGTCCGTCTTGTTCAATGGCCGCGCAGTTCCGGCCGATTTCCCCGAGACCGCCGAGGAAGGTAACGCGAAGGGCCTCCTTAGCCACGCGTTGCTCGAAGTGCGGCCATTAACTGCGCCGCGTGCGCGTCCAGCGCGTCGTCGCTCGCCGGAAACGGCAGACGGCACTGTCCCACGTTGAAGCCGAGAGCGCGAAGGGCCGCCTTGGACGCCATGGGGTTCGGGTAGTCCTCGGAACTTTCGAAGGCGCAACTAACAGCCAGCGTCTCGTTGAACGCTCTCGCCTTGACCCAATCGCCCTCTTCCACACTTGCCACGAGTCCCACGAAATCGCGCGCCGCCCAGTGCGCCGCCACTGAGACGATGCCCACGGCACCCACGGCCATGAAGGGCAACAGCACTGCGTCGTCGCCGCTGTAGAGGTCAATCGCGTCACCGAGGACCGCCTTGTAGTGGGCGGCCGTGACGGTGTCGCCCGAGGCGTCCTTAATGGCCACGATGTTGGTGTGCTCCTGGACGAGATCAATAGTTGTTTGGCCCGCGATCTTTCGTCCCGTTCGAACCGGAATGTCGTAGAGCATGATCGGCAGTTCGGTCGACTCGGCAATGGCCGCGAAGTGCTCCTTGATACCGCGCTGACTCGGACGCGCGTACGCCGGGGTCGTGGCGAGAACACCGGTGACGCCCGTATCGATGACTTGGCTGGTGAGCTCAACCGATCGCGCCGTATCGGCGAAGGTTGATCCCGCGAGGACGGGCACGCCGACCGCGCCAGCAATACAAGCGAAGAGTTCAAGCTTCTCCTTATCAGAAAGCGACGAACCCTCGCCCGTGGATCCTCCAATCACGAGTCCGTCGATGCCTTCCTTCACGAGGTGCTCGGCGAGTTCAATGGCGACGTCGAAATTAATCGCACCATCCGGGCGAAATGGCGTCACCATGGCGGTCAGCACGCGACCGAAACGGGGTGTGGTCATGGAATAAAGTTACCAGCCCATCGTCGATTCCTTCTCGTGCGCTCGAACGAGACGTCGCCGAATGCGTCAGATCAGTGAGTCAATACCGTCAATGAGTTGGGGATTCGCGTTCACGGCGTGAGCGGCCAGCGCCACGCCCTGAATGAAACTCACTCGATCGAACGAATCGTGACGAATGGTGAGACCTTCGCCGGGACCTCCAAACAGGATCTCTTGATGCGAAACGAGGCCGGGCAGTCGAACGGAGTGAATCTTGATACCGCCCACGACCTCGGCGCCACGGGCGCCGGCGTGCGTGTAACGAACGGTCGGATCGACCATTGGCTCCATATGGGCAACCTCACGAGCGTTGGCAATGGCCCGGGCGGCGGCAATGGATGTACCCGAGGGCGCGTCCGCCTTCTTATCGTGATGCATTTCAATGATCTCGACCCGATCGAAGTACGGCGCCGCCATGGCGGCGAACTTCTCCGAGAGAACCGCGCCGATTGAATAATTCGACGCGATAACGACGCCGACGGTGGTACTCACTTGCTCGACTTCAGCGCGTTGTTCGCCCGTGAGCCCCGTCGTGCCGACAACCAACGCGACGCCGTTCTTCGAACACCACTGCGCAGCGCTCACGACGCCTTCGGGAGTCGAGAAATCGACAACGACGTCGACCTTTGACGCATCCACGTGGTCCCAAGATGGCGCGTAGGTTGCACCGAAGAGTCGGCCGGGTTCGTTGACGTCGACGAGGTGAGTAATCGTGAATCCAACTCCGAGGAGGCCCTCTGCGAGCATCTGGCCCATTCGTCCGGCGCCGCCGTTAATCGCGAGTGATTTCATGCTGCGACCTTATCCTCGTGCTTGCGACGATCTTCGACGATGAGGAATCCGCCGACGCCAAAGAGGAGTAAGAAGGCGACGATCGTCGACGTGAGGCTGAGTTCAATGTAGGGCGCGTGATAGTGGAAGTGGATCTGCCAGGTGCCCGGAGGAACGACCACTTGTTGCACCAGTCCATTTCGCTGCACCGTCAACGATTCGCTCGCACCCGTCTTCACATTGAGTGCCGTTGCGCGCCAACCAGGGAGATAGGCGGTGGAGCGAACGAGTGTTACGGAGTGGTCGGCGCGCACGTTCACCCAGGTGTCACCCCACGGGGCGCTGCGGATCCGCGACACGTTCGCGTTCACCCCGCCCGGTTCGAGCCACACCGCAGGTCGCAGCGTCGTGGCCTTGAAGATCGAGACGGTCCCCACAGTGCCGGCGAGGCGCCACCCGGAGCCGTCGAGTGCCTCTTGATATGGCGAGTTCAGTTGATACCTCGGCAGTGCCGGATCGGTTTCACTGACGAGAGCCGTCCCGATGGCGATCGGACTCTTGGCCGAAAGTTCGAAACCGGCGGCCTTCGGACTTGGCCCCCCCGGCGTGAAGGTCATCTCGTTGGCCCCGGTCTCGCTCTGCACTTTACCGACGCCGCGACCGTTCCAGTCAAGAAGTGTGAAGTACACCGTGCCCTTGGCAATCAACTGACCACCGCGTCCGTGCAAGGTGACGGTGCGCACGTGCAGAATCTGTCCGAAGTAGCGATTGGCACGAGCACCCGCCGGCGCCGACTTGCAGTTCGGCGCTGGCGGTACGTGAACCAGAGTGCTCTGCGCCAATTGCCCCGATGAAATCGCGATGACCGAGAGTCGAAGTTGTTGGAATGTTCCGTCGGCCAGCCGGCAGGGGTCGAGTGACGACTGGGGATGGGTACCCGTCGAATCGTCGTAGATCGTTGAGATCAGCGAACCGTAACCCTGCACACTCGGCAGTTTCGTAAACACGTTCATGTTCGGCAAGCCGAGCGAGTGGAAGTAGTTGCTGTGACCTCCGCCCTGGTCGACCATCGCCGTTCGACCACGGGGGCCCAAGAGGGCCAACGCACCTGCCCGCGACGGCTCGGTCGCACCCGAGCCACCAAAGACGGCCGTGGCGCTGAGCAAAAGAAAAACCACGAGGTCGATAGTGAGCACACCTAGGAGCACTCGCACCAGGTACTGTGAACGGCGCCAGTACAGCACCGCGAGCAGGGCTACGAGCGCGACGCCCGCGTGCAGTCCGTAGGAGAGTCGCATGTCCGTGGCGAGTGTCACCTGCTGGGGAAAGACGCCAAAGAAATGGACGACGCGAGAACCCCAGAGCACCACGGCGGCACAAAGGACGACCACGGCCGCGGCCGGCGCGAACGTTACCCAGCGCCTGGCCCCGACGAGTCCGGCGTCGTCCAACTTCTTCGCTTGGAGTCGATTAAGCCACCATCCGAGTAGCACGGCCATGGCGACGTCGACAACGATTACGTTGCGACTCTGTAATCGGGTGCTGCCGTATTCGGGGATATTGCGAAACAGATGACCGAGCGGCGTGTAGGAGCCCCACGTCGCAAAGAGCCCCACGACGAGGAGTACGACGTAGAGCACGTAGTCGCGCTCATCGTTCTTCCATCCCCGTCGGGTCACCCGGGTCAGGAACCCGAACGTCGCCATCAGGGCCAAAAGCCCGGCGTAACCCGTCACCTCGGGCAGGTTGTAGTGCGCAAAGAAACTTGGTTGACCGAGTGAGCCGTTGCCCCCGAGGAGATCGGGCACGAGGAGCAGCGACGTCCAGCGCACGACGAGCGAACCGGCGCCAAAGAACCAGTAGGTGACGTCGGAGCGCTGAGAGAAGCCAATGAACGACCAACCGGGTAGGAGCTGGACGAGCCCGACGCCGATCCCCCAGACGAGACCGACACCCAACGCAACGACGTACGTCACCCGCGCGCGCCACGTCGCCATCCAGTAGGACGAGCGAAGCAGCATGATCGCCGGGCCTACGACCAGCGTCAAGAGCTCAACATCGGCGATGCCGCGTGGCTCACCAGTGAGAAAGGTCATGCCCCACAGGAGTGCGTAGCCCAGGACCCACGGCGCCGAGATCCTCGCGAAGTGGCGCCACGAAGTGCTGGCCGGCTCAAGACTCAATCGCCTCGAGAGTGAGACGAGGATCAAGATTTCCCACGGGATGAAAGCGAAACCCTGAACGACGCCTAAGTGCACGAGTTGACCAATCATCGCGCCGGAATAGGAGAAACTCATTGCCGCCGCGAACGACGCGAGTGTGCGCATCCCGTGCCAGCGCAATAGGGCGAACATGCCAGTCGCCGCTATCACGTAGACGACGATCAGGTTGATCACCCACGCCACGATCGGAGGCAGAAATGCGAAGAGAAACGTGAAGGGATAGAGCGCGCCAGCGTTGAGGCCACCGAGCAGCGGCGTCCCGGAGTTCGCGAGCGGATTGAACAACGGGAGATGGCCCGAGGCGATGTCGCGACCACTCAAGACCCGCAGGGGGAAGTTCTGAATCAGATTGTCGCCGTCGATGGCGGGGTGACCCAACAGTGCGGGGATTGCGAAGAGCAGTATCGGCACCAAGAGCATGAAGAGCAGCGCACGTCCGTCGGACTTCTCGAAAGGTCGCCACCACCTTTTTTGGTGCGATGGAGAAATCAGGCTCATTGGCTCCACGCTACGAAATACAAAGAAGCCCGTGCTGCACGATCAGTGACGACCTTGCAGCACGGGCTTCGTAGGACTAACGACGACGTGGTCGTGGGCTGCGACGTCCACCACTTTCACCATCGGAGAACGACGGGCTACCGGGACCGAGGTCGCCGATCTCATCGGCCAGCTCAGCCTCAAAAGCCGCTTCGAAGGACGAGGCGGCCGGCGGCCGGGCGCTTCCGGCACTCTCGCGTGGTGCACCGTCGCGTGGTGCGCGGTCGCGTGGCGCGCGGTCGCGTCCACCTCGGTCACTGCCGCCTTCGCGCGAGCGAGGCGGGCGCGAGTCGCCGTCATCAGCGGCGTCGGGGAAATCGCCGACGAGAGACAACGAAACCTTGCCCTGGGGATCAATGTCGTCGACCTTCACTTCGATTGCTTGACCGAGTTCGACCACGTCTTCCACTTGACCGATTCGCTTGCCACCGTTGAGCGGCGCCATCTTAGAGATGTGCAACAGACCATCGCGTCCGGGCATGATGCTGATGAAGGCGCCGAATTTAGCGAGGTTGACCACGCGACCCTGATAGGTAGCGCCGACTTCGGGCGTGGGCGGGTCGAGGATCATCGCAATACGTCGACGAGCCTCTTCGACGGCGCGTCCGTCCTTGGCACCGATGGTGACCGTGCCAACGACACCATCGTCGTCGACGGCAATGTCGGCACCGGTCTCCTGCTGGAGTGTGTTGATGACTTTGCCCTTGGGTCCAATGACCTCACCAATCTTGTCGATTGGAATCTGCAGCGACACAATCTTCGGAGCCACTTCAGCGACCGCCGGGCGGGGCTCGGCAATCGTAGAGGTAATCACGTCGAGGATTAGGAGTCGAGCGACCTTGGCCTGCTGTAACGCGTTCGACAGAACCTCAGCCGGAAGACCGTCGATCTTCGTATCGAGTTGCAGGGCGGTGACCGCGTCGGCCGTACCGGCGACCTTGAAGTCCATGTCACCAAAGGCGTCCTCGGCTCCGAGGATGTCGGTCAACGTTACGTACTTGCCGTCGTCGTAAACGAGGCCCATGGCAATGCCGGCAACGGGTGCCTTGATCGGCACGCCGGCCGCCATGAGCGACAACGTTGAACCACAGACCGACGCCATTGACGTCGAACCATTGGACTGGAGAACATCAGAGACGACGCGCAACGTGTACGCGAAGTCCTCTTCGCTCGGCAGAACGGGGATGAGTGCGCGCTCGGCCAACATGCCGTGGCCGATCTCTCGACGCTTCGGCATACCTACGCGGCCGGTCTCGCCCACGGAGTAGGGAGGGAAGTTGTAGTGGTGCATGTAACGACGGAACTCGTCGGGTCCGATCGTGTCGAGCTGCTGGCGCATGCGCGGCATGCCCAACGTCGTCACGTTCACAACCTGGGTCTCACCACGCTGGAACATTGCTGAACCGTGGGTCATCGGGAAGAGGTCGAGTTCAGCCGAGAGTGGACGAATGTCGGTGATGGTGCGTCCGTCGATGCGAAGACCTTCGTCCACGATGCGACGTCGAACGATTTTCTTGGTGACTGAACGAACGGCCGCCTTGATCTCGCTCAGACGGTTGGGGAATTCGTCCTTCAGGTGCTCGATGATCGACGCACTCGCGGCGTTGAGCGCCTCGTTGCGCGCGGTCTTGGTCGTGAGCTTGTTGGCCTCGGAGAGCGAAGCCATGCCCATCTTCTCGACCGAGTCGTAGACGTCATCTTGGTAGTCAAGAACGGCGGTGAACTCCATGGGCGTAATCGCACCCCTCTGAGCGACGAAGTTCTTCACCAGCTCGCGCTGGAGGTTGATCGACTCACGAATCCAGAGCTTGGACGCCTCGAGACCTTTGGAGAGGACCTCCTCGGAGACCTTGGGGGCTCCGTCGACGTACTTCTCGAACGAGCCTTCGGTGCCACCGGCTTCGACCATCATGATGGCGATATCGGCGTCCGAGGAGTCACTCAGTGCTCGACCGGCGACAACGAGTTCGAACGTGGCGGCGTCGCCCTCTTGGTACGTGGGATGCGGCGCCCACTCACCGTCAACGGTGTAGGCCATGCGCACGGCCCCAATCGGTCCCTCGAAGGGGATGCCCGAAATCATGAGTGCGGCCGACGCGGCGTTAATCGCCAAGACGTCGTACGGGTTCTCCTGATCGGCGCTGAAGATCGTGCCGACGACCTGGACCTCATTGCGAAAGCCCTTCGGAAAGGATGGGCGCAGCGGTCGGTCGATAAGGCGACAGGTGAGCACCGCGTTGTCCGAGGGCTTACCCTCGCGACGGAAGAAGGCGCCGGGAATCTTTCCCGCGGCGTAGGCGCGCTCTTCGATGTCGACCGTGAGCGGGAAGAAGTCAATCCCCTCGCGCACGCTCTTGGCTGCGGCGACGGTCGCCAACAAGATGGTGTCGCCGAGACGTGCCACCACGGCTCCGTCGGCGAGTTGGGCTAATTTGCCCGCTTCAAAACTCAAGGTTTTGTCGGTGCCCGTTACCGGGCTACTTACGCGAATTGCGTCAGTCATGGAATTGCTCCTATTTAGTTAGCAACACTCCGACCGGATCCCAGTGGGCAACCTTCGCGAAACGCGACTGTTCTCCACTGGCCTCCGATAGTTCGGATGTGTTGAGCACGTCGACGGTGTCGGCGTGCATTTCGGCTAGCGACGAATGCCGAGTCGGCCGATCAAAGCGCGGTAGCGCTCGACATTTCCGCGCTGCACATAGTCGAGCAGGCGGCGACGTTGGCCGATGAGCTTCATGAGTCCGCGGCGCGTGTGATGATCGCCCTTGTGAACCTTGAGGTGCTCGGTGAGGTGTGCAATCCGGTCCGTCAGAATCGCCACCTGGACCTCGGGCGAACCCGTGTCCGTGGCGTGCGCCTGAAAGTCCTTAATGATTTGCTGCTTCTCAGCCATAACGTTGTATTTGCCTTATGAGTCGGATGTCTCGTAGCAAGTCGCCTACATGACGACCCACAAAGTCAGCGTCGCTGACCGAATATCTACCTTAGCAGGAGAGAGTCCAGGGGTGAGAACTTCTCGAAGATCACCGTCGTTTCGGCGACGTCGCGGGCGATTTGGTCAACGAGTTCGGCGACGCCGTCGAACTTTCGTTCCCCGCGCAGGCGGGTCAAGAACGCAACGTCGAGCGCCTGGTCGTAAAGATTGCCTCGAAAGCCCGGCAAGTGCACTTCAACGAGCATCGGCCCGTCCTCGTAGAACTGCGGGCGCGTGCCCACGGAGATGGCGGCCGCCCTCCACTCGTGGTCGCGCGTACGCGCCGCCCCCGCGTATATGCCTAGTTCGGGGATCAGTTGGTGCTCGCCGCCAAGGACGTTCGCCGTCGGAAAGCCCAACTCGCCCCCTCGCGCGTCACCGTGTTCCACGACGCCGCGCAGCACGAAGGGGCGACCGAGCATCTCGTTGGCCGCGTCCACCTCGCCAAAACCCAAGGCACTTCGAACGGCCGTGGAACTCCAGCGCGGCGTACCAAAGGTCGAACCGGGGTGCGGCGCGCCAAAGGAAGGAACGGCCTCCACGTCGAAACCGCGCGTAGCGCCAATGTCGCCGAGTATCGCCACATCCCCAATGCGGTTATGACCGAACCGGAAGTCCCTTCCAATCAACACGGCGCCCACGTGCAACTCGTCAACCAACGCACCAGCGACAAACTCCTCGGGCGTCAGTTGCGCGAGGTCGTCACTGAATGTCAGTACGCGAACCTGTTCAACGCCGAGGGCGTCGAGTCCTTCGAGTCGTTGCTCGAGGGTCCCAATAAGCCGCGGTGCGTGGTCCGGCGCCAGGATTTGGGCGGGGTGCGGATCGAACGTGACGACGGTCGCGATCTCGTTCTTCCCCCTCGCGCGGGTGAACTCTATGAGGAGTTCAATGACGCGCTGGTGCCCGCGGTGGAGACCATCAAAGACGCCAATCGCGATGCACGACCGACGCTCGCTGACCTTCGACGTCTCTCCGTCTCGTACGACTAGCACTCCGGCAACCTACTCGCTCATCGTTTTACCGATGGCGGACAGCACCAATTCCGGTTTCCACGAATCGTGGCGTCGTTTCAAGATTCCCACGAGATCGCCGTGCGCGTCGACCGCGGCAATTTCCTCGTTCACGTACTGCCCCGGTAGTACGACACGTTGACCCATGCGCATGGCGCGAGTTTGGTCGCCATTGAGTGTGACGTGTTCGAGCGCGGTCACGAACGCCCCCGGAGCAAGGAGCGCCGACTGGCCCTTGGCGACGACATCACTAAGGCGATCGATCGTGAACGCATCCTCGACGCGATGGTTCCCGCTCGAGAGTCGTCGAAGCGCCACGAGGTGACCAATAGTGCCAACGCGCTCAGCCAGGTCACTCAGCAGAACCCGCACGTAGGTACCGACCGAACACTCGATATCGAACTGCCACACCGTGGGGTCACCCGTCGGCGACAGGGTGAAGGCGCTCACGGTGATTTCACGGAGCGGGCGTTCAACCTCCACACCCTGGCGCGCCAGTTTGTGCAGTCGCTGACCGTCGATTTTGATGGCCGACACCATCGGCGGCGTCTGTTGCTGGGAGCCCAGCATTCCAGCCGCCGCGGCGTCCATCGTTTGGGGCGTCAACGCAGGCACTGGCTGTTCATCGGTCACCGCACCATCGGCGTCGAGCGAGTCGGTCGCTACGCCGAGCTTCACCATTCCGTCGTAGCGCTTGATTTCAGACTGCGCGAAACGAAGGAGCCGCGTTGAGGGACCGACGCCCATGATCAGTAAGCCCGTCGCCATGGGATCAAGTGTGCCGGCGTGTCCGACTCGACGCTCAGAGAATATTTTGCGGACCTGCGCGACACAGTCGTGGCTGGTGAGTCCCTGTGGCTTATCGAGGAGAAGGAGGCCGCTACTGGTCGTCATCGGTGTTCTGGCGACGGATAATCTCTTCCACGGCCTCGCCACTCGCAACGGCCGGATCGGCCTTGAACGTGAGCTTGGGAGTTCGCTTAAAGCGCGTCTGCACATTGACGGCCGACTGGATCTGCGCGCGGCGTTCTTCGAGCGCGACGAGCGCCTCGGGACCCAGCGAGTCAAAAAAGACGAGGGCCTGACGCAGGTCCTGGGTTGTCTCAACCCCAGTGACCGTAAGAATCCCAATGCGGTCGTCAACGTCCGAGATCCGTGTCAACTCGTCGGAGATGACTTCGCGAAGGATTTGGTTGACCCGCGCCGAGCGCGGATAGGGATGGCGACTTCCAGATGAACGGGCCATGCGTTAGGCCGTTCTGGGAATCTCGCGCTCTTCGAAGGTCTCGATGATGTCGCCGGACTTGAGGTCCTGGTAGTCGGAGAGGCCGATACCGCACTCGAAACCCGACGCCACTTCACGCGCGTCGTCCTTGAAGCGACGCAGCGACGTGATCGAGCCCTTCCAGATGATCGTCCCCTCTCGAAGGAAACGAACTTTCGATCCTCTGGTAATGACGCCGTCGCGCACGAAGCATCCGGCAATCGCACCGATCTTCGGAACGCGGAAGACTTCGCGCACTTCGGCCTCGCCGGTGACGATCTCCTCGTAAACCGGCGAGAGGAGTCCGAGCATGGCGGCCTCGATCTCTTCAATCAACTTGTAGATGATTTCGTAGGTGCGGATCTGGACGCCTTCGGCCTCGGAGAGGTCGCGGCTGCGCTTGTCCGGACGAACGTTGAATCCAATGATTGTCGCGTTGGAGGCCTTGGCCAACTGCACGTCGTTCTCGGTGATGCCGCCCACGCCGCGGTGCACGATGACCAGTTTCACGTCGTCGCGCTCGAGTTTCTTGAGCGACTCGGTGCACGCTTCCAATGAGCCCTGCACGTCGGCCTTCAAGACAATGTTGAGGGTTGCCGTCTCCCCGCGTTGAATCTGCTCGAACAGGTCTTCGAGTCGGGCACCACTGGTGGAGGCCACGGGCTGGTGGCCAATGAGGCGCGCGCGCTGGGCGCGCGCTTCGGCGAGTGAGCGGGCGTGGGCGAGGTCGTGGGCGACGCGCATTTCGTCACCGGCAAAGGGCGGTTCGCTGAAGCCGAGAATCTGCACCGGCGTTGAGGGTCCGGCCGACTTAACCTGCTTGCCTTGATCGTTGATGAGCGCCTTCACTTTGCCAAAGGCCGCACCGGCGACGACGGGGTCGCCCACCTGCAACAAGCCCTTTTGCACCATGACGGTCGCGACGGGACCACGGCCGACTTCGAGATTGGCTTCCAGGACGGTGCCGACGGCTCGTCCAGTTGGACGCGCAGCGAGCTCAGCAACTTCCGCGACGAGCAGAACCTGCTCCAAGAGTTCGTCAATGCCCGTCCCCTGGAGGGCCGAGATCTCGACGACGATCGTGTCGCCACCCCACTTCTCGGGGACGAGTTCGTATTCACTGATCTGTTGGAGGATGCGGTCGGGGTTGGCGTCCGCCTTGTCCATCTTGTTGACCGCGACGATCAGCGGCACGTTGGCGAGCTTCGCGTGATTGATTGCTTCGACCGTCTGAGGCATCACGCCGTCGTCGGCCGCGACCACGAGAATGATGATGTCGGTGACCTTGGCGCCGCGAGCGCGCATGGCGGTGAAGGCTTCGTGGCCGGGCGTGTCGATGAACGCAATGGCCTTGCCCTTCCACTGGACCTTGTAGGCACCAATGTGCTGGGTGATGCCCCCGGCCTCGCCAGCGACCACGTCAGTGTGGCGAATCTTGTCGAGCAGCAGCGTCTTACCGTGGTCGACGTGACCCATGACGGTGACGACCGGTGGACGGGGTTCGTCCGCGATCTCGTCGTCCTGGTCGTCCTCGTCGAAGAACTTGGCGAGCAGCGCGGCCTCTTGTTGTTCACCGGGGTCCACCAAGTGGACCACGGCACCGACTTCGGCGGCGTAGAGCTCGATCATGTCGTCGGTGAGACTCTGCACGGCAGTCACAATCTCACCCTGCAAGAAGAGAAAACGGATGATGTCGGCGGCGCTGCGGTTGAGCTTTGGGCCGACGTCCTTCGCGGTCGAGCCGCGTTCAATAATGACTTCACCGTCGGGAACGGGCAGACTGCTCGGCTGCCACGTCGTCATCTGGGTCGGTTCGAGCTCCTCGACGTTGCGACGGCGACGGCGCGTGGCCTTGCGTTGCGATCCGCGCGGACCACCGGTACCGCGACTCGGCGGTCCGCCGCGGTTCGGTCCGCCCGGTGCACCACCGGGCGACGTCGTTGGACGAGCTCCCGAGAATCCACCACTGGGACCACCGGGACGAGAAGGCGGACCACTGCGACCGGGTCCGCCCGACGAACCCATTGGGCGCGCACCCATCGTGCGTGCGCCACCGGGACCGCTCGGACGTGCGCCCGGGCCTCCGGGCGTGGGACGACGAGCACCGGGGGGCGGCGGAATGGGACGGCCGGTCGAACTGAGTGGACGGCCCGGCGGCGGTGGAATTGGGCGCCCGGTCGAACTGAGTGGCGGACGAGTCGATGGTGAGCCGCCCTCGCCCGCTTCGCCGGACACGGAGCGCTGCGTTGGACGAATGGTCGTTGGACCATCGGGTGAAGCAGTGCGCGTCGGCGCGGGCTTTACCACCGGAGCGCGACTACGTACGACTTTGGGAGCAGGTTCGACTGGAACGGGTGGCGCCATCGCCGCGACGTGGACCGGGTCGTCAGTGACGGGAGCCTCCGGAGTGACGGTGTTCGTTACGCGACTGACACGCTGAGGTGTCGGTGCCTCGTTGTTCTCGGCCGGTGCGACGGCCGCTACTACGGGACTAGTAGCCTTGACCGCTTTGGTGGCCCGGGCGGCTTTCGCGGCCTCTTCGGGCTGTACTTCACGACGAAGCCCATCGGCGTCGGCGCGACGACGGATTCGGTCGGCCTGGGCGTCCTCAATCGACGCAGAGGGGCTGGAAGCTCCAATGCCGAGTTTTTGGGCGAGCGTAAGCAACTCTTTGCTCGTGAGACCGAGTTCCTTCGAGAGCTCGTGCACACGGATCTTCTTCTGAGCCAAAACCTTCCCTTGCTTCTCGTGCGCGCACTTCGGCGGGCACAGTTATCTATTCTTCCACAATCAGCGCTATTGCTAAACGCGCTTCGTTTCTAAAGCCTTTAAAGCGTACGCGTCGGCATCGTTCGCCGCGCCGCGCAGCGCTCTGGATACATGCCCGGCGTTGAGGTTCGAAAGACAGTTGGTCTCTCGACACCACCAGATTCCACGACCGCGACCCCTCCCGAGGTACCACGACGCCTCCTCGTCACGTCCGGCACGGTCCATTTCCTTGTCATCTCGCCTCGTTCGACAGACAACACAGGTCCGCTCCGGGGCTATGCGTGGTCCCCAGGAACGTCGGTGGCACCATCGTCACCCGATGCGCCGGCTTCGACCTCCGCGACGAGGATGATCTCCTCAACGTGGCCGTCGGCGTCGAGATTCACTTCGTCGACGACGACGCCCGTCAGGTCGCCGTTCTCGTCAGCGATCGGCGCCACGGTCTCTTCGACCACGACGTCACCCTCGGTCCACACCTCTTCCACAACAACTTCTTCAACGCCCTCGTTCTCGGAGCGAATGTCGATACGCCAACCAGTGAGTCGGGCGGCCAATCGAGCGTTCTGGCCCTCTTTGCCAATAGCCAGTGAGAGTTGCTGGTCGTGGACAATCACCGTGGCGATTCCTTCCACCTCGTCGAGACGGACCTCGCGCACGCGCGCCGGCTGGAGTGCGGCCTGAATGAACTCAATCGGGTCGTCGCTGTAGGGCACCACGTCAATGCGCTCACTGCGCAGTTCGTTCGTGATGTTGCGCACGCGACTGCCCCGGGCGCCAACGCACGCACCGACGGGGTCGATCATGTGGTCGTTCGAGGCGACCGCAATCTTGCTGCGGTGGCCCGGTTCGCGCGCTAGAGCCTTGATCTCGACGAGGCCATTGGCGATTTCAGGCACTTCGATCTCGAAGAGCTTGGCGACGAGAGCCGGATGGGTGCGACTCACAACGATTTGTGGACCCTTGTTGGTCTTGCGCACCTCGACGATGTACACCTTGATCCTGGCTCCATGCTCGTAGCGCTCGAAGGCGATCTGCTCGGCCTGGGGTAAGAGTGCTTCCACGCGCCCGAGGTCGAGCAGGGTGTAGCGATTGTCGTTCTGTTGGACGGTGCCTGAGACGATGTCGCCTTCGCGGTTTGCGAACTCCTCGTACATCTGACGACGCTGGATGTCGCGAATGAGCTGCATCAAGACCTGCTTGGCAGTCTGGGCCGCAATACGACCGAAGTCCTCAGGTGTGGCGTCCCATTCGCGCGTGACGTTGCCTTCGAGATCGAG
>CAJDUS010000027.1_pt1 | contig 25583 bp, 28 predicted proteins | sample 7390831 | NCBI WGS metagenome assembly CAJDUS01 (sample SAMEA7055684, study PRJEB34461) | soil metagenome | biome: terrestrial ecosystem; feature: Peninsula; material: soil | place: Antarctica | collected 2016
GGCCGAGAGAATCTCGACGAAATCGAAGCAACCATTCGCCGCTACAACATCGAGTGTGATTTCGAACGCACCGGTGAACTCCAGGTTGCCGTTGCACCGTGGCAGTTTCAGGGCATGGCTGAACAGGCCAAACGTCGAAACGCCATGGGCGACGACGTCGAGGTCCTCAATCAAGAAGAGGTTCAGGCCCGCGTGCACTCCCCTTCGTACGTGGGCGCTCTCTTCGACCATGACGGCACGGCGCTCGTCGACCCCGCTCGCCTGGTCTGGGGACTAGAACGCGTCTGCATTGAACTGGGCGTCAAGATATTCGAGAACTCGAAGGTGGAGTGGCTCGAGGACCTCCACGACGCCGTTCGCGTCCACACGCCCTACGGCGCAGTTACGGCGGCGCGCGTGGCCCTCGGTACGAACATCTTCCCGCCACTCCTTCGAAAGACTCGCAAGTACGTCGTGCCGGTCTACGACTACGTAATGGTCACCGAGCCACTTTCCGACATTCAAATGGAGAGCATTGGCTGGTCGCATCGTGAGGGTATTGCCGACTCCGGCAATCAGTTCCACTACTACCGACTCACGAGTGATAATTGCATTCTCTGGGGTGGCTACGACACGATTTACAATTTCCGTGGCAAAGTGCGTCGCGAGTACGAATTCAACTCGGAAACCTACGCCACGTTGGCCGGTCATTTTCTCAAGACGTTTCCGCAACTCGCCGGCATCAAATTCACGCACGCCTGGGGTGGCGCCATCGATACCTGCACGAGGTTCTCCCCCTTCTGGGGAACTTCACACGACGGCAAGGTCGCCTACGTCCTCGGCTACACCGGTCTAGGGGTTGCGTCGACGCGATTTGGCGCGGCCACAATGCTCGATCTGTTAGATGGTCTCGAAACGGATCGGACCAGGTTGACGATGGTTCGAAAACACCCCATACCCTTCCCCCCCGAACCGTTCAAGTGGATCTTCATTCGCATCACCCAGTCGGCAATTCGCTACGCCGACGAACACGAGGGCAAGCGAAATCTTTGGTTGAAAATAATCGACATCCTCGGTCTGGGCTTCGACTCCTGACTGCACCCAGACCGAAGAATCGGTTGACAACGTTGTTATCCTGCCAGCGAATAGATGACCGTCACTTGGACGTTGACGGGCTGGCTACCGGTCTGGAGTGGCACCGCGTCCTTTAACGCCATGCCCGACGCGAACGCCGACGGGTAGTAGACCCCCGAACTCTGGTTCTCCTGATCGGTGATCTTGACAATGCCCGTCACGTGCGCGTTGCCCGCCTTGGAGAGTTGGCCCGCAGCCGTTCGCGCATTATCCATGGCTCGCGCGCGCGCGGCCGCGAGCAACTTGGAGTCATTGGTGATGGTGAACGAAACGCCGTCCAGTTGCACTCCGTTACCCGCAACCTTCGCGGCGGCGTCAATCGCGGTGCCAGCTTTTTGCACCTGGTGCATCGTGACGCTGAGCTCGTTACTCACCGTGAAACCGGTGATCGTTCCCTGGTTGTTCGTGTTCTCATAGATATTTAGTCCCGACGTCTGCATCTCCTTCTTCGTTACACCGTTGCGCATCAACGCGCGTTCCAGTGCCGCCACCTTCTGATTGTTCTGCGCTAGGGCAGCGGTAGCCGTTGGATTGACCGTGTTGACGCCGATCTGAAAGTTGATGGTGTCGGGCGTACCTTGCACCGTGCCCGTTCCGGTCACCGTGATCGTTGACGGCGCCCCTGACCTCGAGTGTCCGAGGACGACCCCCACGAATCCCACGGCCACGACCACGATCGCTGTCACCATCATCAAGAGCCAACCCATTAGTCGTGGGCGCTGTCCCTGTCCGTGGTGTCGGTGCGGTTCGTCGTTCGTCACGTGCACGTGGTGTTCAGTTGCGCTGGTCGCTTCATCACTCATGGGCTCTCCTGTTGCTCGGTAGCGATCGCAACGCCCCCCTGGGGGCTCACGACTCGCCATTACTTAGTACCTGTCCATTGCGGCGAAGAAGTTTCTCAATTGGCCATTTATCTGAGCGTATTCGCCCGTAGCACCCGAGATCTCTGGCAGTGCCACACTATGTAGATGATGGTCGTAAGTTCGCGAGTGCATCGGACATCGTGCAATTGATGTGCAAACGTGAATGTGCGTTCAGGCACGAGTTGGCGTCGCCCAGTGCACTCTCGGTGATGACGTGTTGACGCGCACAACGAGACAATTTGGCGCGGTCGCTGGAATGGTCGTGGCGTTGACCTTTGGCGTCGCATCCGGGACATCCGCTGCGTCGCCGGATGTGACCGCCTCCTCGTACGCGGCCTCCCTCTTGGCGACGGCACCCGTCCCAGCCGGTGCCCAGGGTGTGAGCCGCCTGCCGCACAAGCTCGAGAGCGCGTTTAGCTTCATACGCAACATTGACGCGGTACATCATCATCGCTTCTACCTCCTGGCGAGGGGAATCAATCTTCTCGACTTCCTGCACTCGCACCTGCCCGGAGACCATTCCGTGGGGACGAATCTCTCCGACGACACCGCCGCCACGTACACCACGGGTTACGAACTCGGTCCCGACTGCGCGGACCGACACGTCGCCTCGTGCCGACTTGGATACACCGTTGGAACCTACGCAAATGGCCTGCACGAACTCCGCATTGACGCATACGTTGTCTGGGTGCCGGTACACATCGCGCAACTCCCCACGACCGGCGTCGTGACCTTGACGGCGTACGACGAACTTTCACTCGCGAACCCGCCGACGCATCCCGTCGCCGTTGTATTAAGTAGCGAACAAGTAACAAAACTAGGTGCGGTGCTCTCAGATTTGCGAAGCGAGCCCGACGTCGGGATGTGCGCCGAGGACACTCCCGTCTACCGCATTGACGTCGCTCCGTATCCGGGCGCACTCGACACGTGGTCTGCCGTCGATCACTCGTGTGGCGGACTGCTCACGGTACTACGACAGCAAGGCAGTGTCTCATTTGGACTCAACGGCAATGCGTGCGCAATCCAGCACCTCGTCGCGGCATTCCTACCACCGGGTGAAGCGAGGGCGTCGAGGGACCTCTTAAAACCCTGTTCCAATTAGAGGGTTCTTAATCCTCGCTAGCGCCTTTGGACTCCATGAGGTCCGCAATCATGTTGACGACCGTTGGGTCGGTGAGCGTCGTGACGTCACCGAGCGAGCGGTTCTCTGCCACGTCGCGCAGTAGGCGTCGCATGATTTTCCCCGAACGAGTCTTGGGGAGTTCCGGCGTCAAAATGATCTGTCGCGGTTTCGCAATCGGTCCGATTGCCTTGGCGACGTGATTGCGTAACTCCTCGACGATGATGGTCTGATCCCCCGAGGCATCCTCGGCCGAAAGACGTAACGTGACAAACGCCACAATTGCTTGTCCGGTCGTGTCGTCGGAGGCGCCGACGACGGCGGCCTCGGCAACCGCGGGGTGGCCGACGAGCGCGTGCTCGACCTCGGTGGTGGAGAGTCGGTGGCCAGAAATGTTCATCACGTCGTCAATTCGACCCAGCAACCAGTAATCACCATCCTTATCTCGCTTGGCGCCATCGCCGGCGAAGTACTTGCCGGGGAATCTGTTCCAATACGTTTCCTTGAAACGCTCAGGGTCGCCGTAAATGCCGCGAGTCATTCCGGGCCAGGGTTGGGTCAGGACCAAGTAGCCGCCCTCGCCGTCGCCGACCGAGTTGCCGTCGTTGTCGACAATGTCGGTCGATATTCCCGGGAAGGGTGTCATTGCGGCGCCGGGCTTGGTGACGGTGATGCCGGGCAAGGGGGTGACGAGGATGCCACCGGTCTCGGTTTGCCACCACGTATCAACAATCGGACACTTATTGCCACCAATGTGTTCTCGGTACCACATCCAGGCTTCGGGGTTAATTGGCTCACCGACCGTGCCGAGGAGGCGCAGACTGGTGAGATCGTGGCCGCCGGGATGTTCCCCGCCCCACTTCATCAGGGTCCGAATCGTCGTGGGCGCAGTGTAGAGAATCGTGACCTTGTTCTCTTCAATTATCTTCCACCACCGGTCACGACCTCCCGAGTCGGGCAGTCCTTCATACATGACCTGGGTTACGCCGTTGATCAGCGGACCATAAACGATGTAACTATGGCCGGTGATCCAGCCAATGTCGGCCGCGGTCCAACAGATGTCGGTGTCGGGTTTCACGTCGAAGACGAGTCGGTGCGTCGTCGCGACGTGCGTGAGGTAGCCGGCGGTGGTGTGGTAGATGCCCTTGGGCTTGGCGGTCGTACCCGAGGTGTACATGATGAACATCGTCTGTTCGGCCGGAAATGATTCGCACGTGTGCTCGTCGCTCTGGCGCTCCACAATGTCGTGCCACCAAATGTCGCGGCCCTCCTTCCACGCAACGTCACCACCAGTACGTCGCACCACCAGAACGGTCTTTACGTTCGGGCACGATTCCAGGGCCTCGTCCACGGCAGGCTTGAGCGGGCTCGGCGCGCCACGGCGGAAGGCGCCGTCGGCCGTCACGACGAACTGACAGTCGGAGTCGATAATGCGGCTCGAGAGTGCTTCGGCGGAGAAGCCGGCAAACACGACCGAATGGATGGCGCCGAGGCGCACAATGGCGAGCAGCGTGACGACCGCTTCGGGAATCATGGGCATATACACCGCGACACGATCGCCCGTCTTTACGCCGAGTTCGGTGAGAGCGTTGGCGGTTTGAGCGACGAGCTTCTGCAGTTGGCCATACGTGATGGTGCGCGACTCGCCCTCGGCGTCGGCGATCCAGTGATAGGCCACCTTGTCGCCCTTACCGGCTTCGACGTGACGGTCGACGCAGTTGTACGAGGCGTTGAGAGTGCCGTCGCTGAACCACTTGGCGAATGGCAGATCCCACTCGAGTGACTTCGTGGGCGCCGTCGTCCACGAGAGTCGATCGGCCTCGCTCTTCCACCACGCCACGGGATCGGCGGCCGCGTCCGCGTAAATAGAGGGCTGCGCGTTCGCTTGTTTCGCGAACTCGTCACTCGGCGGGAAACTGCGCCCTTCGTCGAGTAGTGCTTCGAGCTTTGCTTCAGTCATAGTTTTCTCCCACGTTTTTAATTGTGAACTTCGAACGACCAAGTGCGATGTGATGCGTATTTGAGGTCTGTAGCCGAGAGTAGTTCTCTATCGGCCCAGAATGCCAACAGCGCCCAAGCCTTTGGGGCAGGGGCGCTGTTGGCGGTTGGGTCCGGTGCAAGCACCAGTGACACGTACGTTAGCCCAACGGACCGACCGGCAGAAGAACCTTTCCGTGGGTTTCGTTGATCACGCCGGCCGCCGAGGCGTACCAGGCGAGCAAGGCTGTGATGATTCCCAGCCATCCACCAATCTTGGTCATGTCGGTGTGTCCGCCACCCCAGGCTCCAATGGTGAGGAAGAGAAAGGCCAGTGTCAGAGCGACGAAGACCAGCAGTACGGCAACGTTGACCTTCATGGCAGCAATGGTCATGTAGGCCGTGAACAAGATCCATGGCAGGAGGTACAAGCCCAACGCACCCTTAACCGCCAGACCACCCTGGAAGTTGATGAAGAAGTACACGCCAATCCAGAACGCGCCGTACGATGTAAAGGCGAGCGCACCGAAGGTGTTCTTTCGCACGAATTCCCACATTCCGGCGGCGAACTGCGCGACGCCACCGTAAATGAACGCCAAGGAAATGGCTCCACTGACGGCAGCACTGCTCGCGCCACCGAACTTGAACAGTCCGACGTTGAAAACGCTAAGCAAAAATGTGGTCATAGCGAAACCGGCGAGTCCAAGCGGACCGGGGTCCGCAACTCTGTGTTCCATGTATATCCCCTTAGAGTAGGTTTCATTCCAGCCGCCGGGATGACGGCTAGAACGATTTAACACCTCAGGAACCTTGACATGCGCGATGGATTCTCCCCAAGTTCGTGAATACGTTCACGAGCTTGTCACTTCACATCGGCGTATTCCTTGAAAAACTGCATCTTCGGACGTTCGCCGTAACGCGAAGAACTATTTGCCGTGTATACGTTCTTGTTCACTCGTCGATTGCGTTGCGAAAACTCCTGATGAAGGACTCAACCTCATGGGTGCCACCCCCGTCCAGAATCACTTGCACCAAAGTCGAGCCCACGATCACTCCGTCGCTCACCCGAGCGGATTGGGCGGCTTGTTGGGGAGTCGAAATGCCGATACCAATGAATGCCGGTATGTCGCTCGTGGCCCGAATAGAACGTACCACTCGCTCCCCCTCGCCACCACCTTCGGACTTGCCGGTGACCGCCATTCGCGCCGACGCGTAGATGAACCCCTCACTCGCTGAGCAGAGGCGCCCGATTCGTTCCTCCGGTGTCGACGGTGCGACCAGCAAGATTGTGGCCACGTCCACATTTCGACAGGCGCCAATCCAGGCTGGCGTCTCTTCAAGTGCCAGATCTGGAATAATGGCGCCGGCGATACCACTGGTCTGGAGTTTGCCAGCGGCACGCTCCAGACCGTAGTGGAGCACAATGTTGTAATAAGTCATCACAATGAGGGGAACGCTTGAGCCGAGTTGCTCGAGGTCGCGTGAAATTGAATCGAGAGTTGTGTCAGCCGCCAAGGCGCGAAGACCCGCTTCCTGAATCACCGCACCGTCAATCATTGGATCAGAGAAGGGAACGCCAATTTCGACCGCGTCGGCACCGGCGAGAATCGCCGCCTCGACATGTTGGATCCAGTCGGGCGTGAGACCGCCCATGAAATAGGGCACGAGGGCCTTGCGTCCGGAGGCGCGAAGTGCCCTCAGTCGAGTCTCGAGATCCTTCACACTTCTCCGTGTAAGAGTGCCTGCACTTGGGCCACGTCCTTGTCACCGCGTCCGGAGAGATTAAGGAGGACCGTCGATCCGCTCGGTATGGAGTGTCCGGCTTCGCGGGCAATCCACGCCACGGCGTGCGCGGTTTCTAATGCGGGAATGATCCCCTCCATCTCGCTCAGTAACTGCAGGGCCTCGATAACGTCCTCGTCACCAATTGCGTGGTATTCGGCACGACCACTGGCGGCCAAATGCGCGTGTTCTGGTCCAATGCCGGGATAGTCCAACCCGGCCGAAATGGAGAAGGCCTCTTCGATCTGTCCGAACTCGTTCTGCATGAGGAGCGACCTCATGCCGTGAAGCACGCCCGGGGAACCCTTACCTACCGCCGATCCGCCAGCCGCTTCAATACCAACGAGTCTCGAAGTGGTGTTGGCGAAGCCGGCGAAGACCCCCGCTGCGTTCGATCCCCCGCCAACGCACGCGACGACCACGTCGGGCGTGTTCACGCCCAGCGCCACGAGCTGTTCTGCGGCTTCTTGGCCAATGATGCTCTGGAATTCACGGACAATCCAGGGAAACGGGTGTGGACCCATGACCCCATTCGCGCATCGCTTCGTTAACGGCGTCCTTGAGAGTTCGACTGCCCGACGTTACCGGCACCACCTTTGAACCGAGCAACTCCATTCGAAACACGTTGAGCGCCTGACGCTTCGTGTCGACTTCGCCCATGAAAACGGTACATTCGAGTCCGAGCCGCGCGGCGGCGGTCGCCGTCGCCACCCCGTGCTGGCCCGCTCCGGTTTCGGCAATTACTCGGTACTTTCCCATTCGCTTCGTGAGCAACGTTTGACCAATGACGTTGTTGATCTTGTGCGATCCGGTATGTGCCAAATCCTCGCGCTTGGCGAAGAGGCGGATGCCAAGACGCTCTGAGAGTCGTTCGAGCGGGGTCACTGGCGTCGGGCGGCCCGCGAACAAGCGCAGCACTTTTCGATATTCGTCAACGAAGGCAGCATCACTCCAGGCATCGATGAACGCCGCCTCTAGTTCAAGACAAGCGGGCATGAGTGCTTCGGGCACGAAGCGGCCCCCGAACTCACCGAACCGACCGTTGTTGTCGGGCGCGCTCATGAACGGCGTGGGGTTATTCACGTATTCTCCAGATCAAAGGCGGCGCGGGCAATCGTAATGAATCTCTTCACCTGGTCCCGGTCCTTCACGCCCGGTGATGATTCGACTCCGCTCGCAGTATCAACACCCCACGCGCCGGTCAACGCAATAGCGGTAGCGACATTGTCGGCGTTGAGCCCCCCGGCCGCGATCACCGGCACGCTGAAGTTCCGCGTCGCAAGCCCCTCCCATGAATGGGCCGCCCCGCTGCCCGGTGACGCACCATCAATGAGGACCGCATCAACGGTGCTCTCGTCGAAGTTGTCGAATTCGTCACTCTCAATCGACAACGCCTTTACGATCGCCAGGTCCCGGGCGCGCAGCGCGGCCACGAGTGCGTGGTCGAGTGGTCCGTGAAATTGCACCACTTCGACGTCAATGACGTCGAGGGCGTGGAGAACAAAGTCGCGCGTATTGTCGCGAAAGACCGCCGTGCGAATGGTGCGGCCCTTCGTGGCTTCGCAGAGTGCCAAAGCTCGTTCCAACGAGAGTTGGCGGGGTGACTTGGCGAGGATGAAGCCGACAGATGTTGCGCCTGCGCCAATCACGGCGTTCGCGTCGCCGAGTGTCGTGACTCCACAGATCTTGACGTGGCCCCTGGTGAATTCAACCACGATGCACCGCCGGCACCGTGCAGAAGTCACGCACAATGCTCTCGACCTCACTCGTCGTAACAAACGACTCCCCCACCAGCACGGCGTCAAAGCCAATCGCCGCCGCGTGCTCGACGTCGCGACGCGACGAAAGACCGGATTCGCACACGCTGACAATGCCCGAGGGTAATACGCCGCGCACCGCCTCGGCGGTTTGGGTGTCAATGGTGAAGGTCTGAAGATTGCGTTGGTTCACACCAATGACGGTCGCACCCACGTCCAAGGCGCGTTTCGCCTCATCGGTGTCGTGGACTTCAACGAGTGCCGTGAGACCGATGCTGGTTGCGAGAGCGAAGAATGAAGCAAGGTGGTCATTACTGAGCGCCGCCGCAATCAGCAGAACCGCACTCGCGCCCATGGCCGCGGTGTCGAGAACGTCGTTCTCGCTCACCGTGAAGTCTTTGCGCAGTAGAGGGAGTGATACGCACTGCGCCACGCTCGCTACGTCGTCGGCGCTTCCGGCGAAATACTCCTCGTCGGTGAGTACCGAGATCGCCGCTGCTCCCCCCGCCTGGTAGCTCGTCGCGACGCTGACGACGTCGAGGTCCTCGTTGAGCCAGCCCCTGCTCGGTGAGTGCCGCTTCACTTCAGCGATGACCCTCACCAGGCCGCCCTCGTTGACGGAAAGTGCTTCACGGAACGACGGTCCGGTGAACGCGGTGTCACGAAGACGGCTACGCCACTCGCGCTCGTCGCGCGCGGCGCGCGCTCGATGGTGCGCAAGAATCTCATCGAGGTACGTCGGCGCCATCAACGAATGGTAGTTGTGACAATGACGTGGCGGTCCACGGCTAACGTTTCGCTATGTCGAGGCGCGTAATCACACTTCTCTCATGACCGGTTCGTTTTCTAGCGACGTCCTTAATCCACTGGTGCGTGGGACGGACCTTGAACGTGACGAAGCACGTGCCGCCCTCACCGAGATACTCGAAGGAAAAGTCGAAGGCCTCCTCATCGCGAGTTTTCTTACGGCCTTGACCTCCAAGGGTGAGACGGCCGACGAGATGACCGGGTTCATTGACGCCATGATTGATGCGGCGACGACATTCTCCATTGGGCCTGACGCCATCGACATTGTCGGCACCGGTGGTGACCAGCTCCACACCGTGAATATATCGACTATGGCGTCGCTCGCCGTCGCCGGGGCCGGGGTAAAGGTTGCCAAGCACGGCAACCGTGCGGCCTCCTCCTCCGTCGGTGCCGCCGACGTCTTAGAGGCCCTTGGTGTGCGCCTGGACGCTCCCGAAGCGGTCGTCCGAGCCTGCGTCGAAGGCGCCGGCATTGGCTTTCTTTTCGCGCCCACGTTCCACCACGGACTTGGCTACCTCACGCCAATCCGTCGATCACTCGGATTTCGCACGGTCTTCAACGTGCTTGGTCCCTTGGCCAATCCCGCCCTGGTTCGTCGTTCGTTGATCGGAGTGTCCCAGGCGCCGCTACTCGGTCACATGGCCCAAGTCCTCGTAGCGCGCGGCATCGACTACGCAATCCTGGTGCACGCCGACGACGGCCTCGACGAGCTCTCGCTCGGTTCATCGTCAACGTTGCACGTCATTACTCCTCGCGGCTCCGAGGTTCAACGTCTCAATGCGGGTGCCGAGCTTGGCGTGCGCCACGACGTTGAATCAATCCGCGGTGGTGATACCGAACACAATGTTCTAGTTGTGCGGACGTTCCTCGAGGGTGATGGCGGGCCCATCTTCGACGTGGTGTGCGCGAACGCTGGCCTGGCTCTCATGGTTGCTGGTCGCGCCACGACGTTGCGCGAAGGTTTCGACTTGGCGTCGGAAAGCGTGAAGAGTGGCAATGCGGCAGCCGCGCTCGACCTACTGGTGCAACTGTCAAACTCGTAACGCCTCACGGCGTGTACGTCTAACGCAGTTCGCGCAGTTCCTTCTTGTACAGCTTCGCGTTAAGTACGTAGGACGCAGCGTTTTCGACGATGCCCTCTTCCCCACTGACGTCGAGCTTGATGATCGCGGGCACGCCGACGGCCAACGCATTGGCCGGCACCGTCATTCGGTTTCGCACAACGGCGCCGGCACCAACGGTCGCGCCGCTGTGCACTACTGCTTCGTGGAGCACAATCGATCCACTGCCCACGAGGGCGCGGTCGTGAATGGTGCAGCCCTCGAGGTGGGCCAAGTGACCAATCACGCAGTCGCTGCCGATCGTGGTCGGATAGTCGGGAACGGCGTGAATGATGGCACCGTCCTGGATTGAGCTTCGTTCGCCGACAATTACCGTGCCGTAGTCGCCGCGCAGTACGGCCGACGGCCACACCGACGACTCGGCACCGACGTGCACGTCGCCAATGATGACGGCGTCGGGGTGGACGAACGCGTCGGGATGAATGGTCGGCGTTCGATCGCCGAGGGCGTAGATGGGCATGCAGGTTCTCCTAGTGACTCAGCCAAGAAACTAACTGATAGATGCGCCAGATTACGTAGATCACCGTCGCGACAATGAAGAATCGCCAACGCCAGGGGATGGGCTGGCGTTCCGGCGTTTCGACCGTCGCACCACAAACCTCACAGACGTCGCCGTCAACCGGGCGGTCGCAGTTCTCGCACCACGTGGTCACTATTCAACCCGTACGCGCACGCGCAGGGGCGACGAGCCGAGCGAAAAACGTTCACGCAACGAGCGCTCGACGTAGCGCAGGTAGGTCGACGGTAGTCGTCCGGCGATGAACAATGTGAAGGTCGGTGGTTCAGTAGCCCCCTGCACGGCGTACCTGATCTTGCCCGTGGGGGCCGGCTGTTTGATTTGGAGATCACGGATGGCGCGGTTGAGCGCTCCGGTCGGCACTCGCTTGCCGTAGTCGGCGGCGGCAATCGAGAGCGCCGGCAGAATCCGGTGGACGCCCTTGCCCGACGTGGCAGTCGTCTTCATGACCGGGGCGTCGCCGAGAAACGCCAGCTTTTCGCCCACGGTCGCAAGCACTGAATCTCGTTCGTCGACGGGGACGAGTTCCCACTTGTTGAGAATCACGAGAGAGGGGCATCCGGCCGCCGAAATCCGCTCGGCCAAGCGTTGGTCCTGTCCGGTGGCGCCAACGGTTGCGTCAATCACCAGAATGGCAATGTCCGAACGGTCGAGCGCGTCGAGACTGCGCAGCACCGCGTAGGTCTCGAGACCGGCCTCGGTCTTGGCGCGCCGCCGCATGCCGGCGGTATCGATGAATCTGATGAGACCGACGTCGGTTTGGACAACCGTATCGATCGCGTCGCGCGTGGTGCCCGGCAAGTCGTGTACTACGCTGCGCTCCTCACCGATGAGTTGGTTAAAGAGGGTTGATTTACCGACGTTCGGACGCCCGACAATGGCCACACGAAGAGCTCCGTCGTCGTCGGCCTCGGCCGCCTCTTCCACTTCGTGGATCTCGCCGAGTTCGTCAACGATGAAGTCGAGCAAGTCACCGGCACCGCGTCCGTGTTGGGCGCTCACCGTGTGTGGGTCACCGGCGCCGAGGCTTAGGAACTCCCAGCTACTCGCCTCGTGCTGGGCGTCGTCCACCTTGTTAACAACGAGTCCGACGGGCCGCCCACTGCGAAGGGCCCATCGAGCAGCGTGCGTGTCCTCATCGACGAGTCCCGTCGTGACGTCAACTACGAGTAGGACCAGATCGGCCGAGGCGAGTGCCGCTTCGGCCTGTTTCGAAACCTTGGCTTCCAGCGAGTCACCGGCCTCCAGCCATCCACCGGTGTCGACCACGTCGAAGGTCACGCCGCGCCACTCAACTTCCACGGCCTTCCGATCACGAGTCACGCCGCGATGTTCTTCGACGACCGTGACGCGCTTACCCGCCAGACGATTCACGAGAGAACTCTTGCCCACGTTGGGCCGTCCGACAATGACGACCTGGGGCTTCTTCACGTTGAGGCCAGCACCATGGGGCGAACCGATTCAAGCGCGTCACGAAGATCACGACCAGTTGTGCGCACGGTCATCACGGTTCGTGGCAAGTCTTCGACGCTCAGCCCGTCGAGGAATCTACCTTCGGAGAGACAGACGTCGGGAAGTAGGACGACGGTGTCGGGTGCCACCTCACGCAGTGCGTCGATGACGTCCTGGCCGGTCAGCAGGCCGGCTACCTTGATGTTGCCACCGAAGTAACGATTCTCTACCGCGAGGATTCGCACGTCGTTAAAACCTTGGTCGTCGAACATTGAGCGAAGGATCGGCGCGGCGTACTCACCGGTGACGACCAGTACGTCATCACCGTGGAGCTCAGGCGTTCGTCCTCCGCGCAGGGCGCGGTAACCAATGGCCGGCGCACCATCAACTGATTGAAAGAAACCGGTGCCGAGTTTGTCCATCTCGGTGTGCTCGACAAAGCTCTGTACGAAGGCGGCCACCATGCCAATGCCGTTCTCTGCTTGATCGAGACTTTCAAACTTCGTCGCCGATGGAGGCGTGGCACCGGCGACGAGATAGAACTCGTCGCTCGCAAAGACGCTCACTCGGCCAAGTATTTCACCGGTTAAAGTCTGGAATTTCTCGGCGAGTGCGACCACGTGCCGGGCCTCCTCCTCGTTGTGCGAGCGCATCGTCTTTTCCTCGGAAAAGGTGCTCACGCCAACGGGCACGAGAGCGACTGACTCGAGCTCGGGATAGAGCGAGATGACGTCGTGCAGAGTTCGCTCGAGGTGTTCGCCGTCGTTGATCCCTGGACACACCACTACCTGGGCGTGAACCTCAATGCCGGCGCGCAGTAGCTCCTTCAACCAGCGAAGACTGGTGGCCCCCCTAGGGTTGCGCAACATTTCGGCACGCAGCTCCGGGTCAGTCGTATGAATAGAAACGTAGAGCGGTGAGAGTCCCTCCTCCAACACTCGCTCAAAATCGAACTCCGTGAACCGGGTCAGTGTCGTGTAATTGCCGTAGAGGAACGAGAGTCGGAAATCGTCATCCTTCACGTAGAGCGATCGACGCATGCCCTTAGGTAACTGGTAGATGAAGCAGAAGGAACAGTGATTGTCGCAGGTGCGGATTCGGTCAAAGACTGCCGAGTCAATGCTCAGGCCGAGCGGTTGGCCTTCGGACTTGGCGATGGTCACCTTGCGAGCCAGTTCCTCACCCTCGCGGCGAATAACTAGTGCCACGACCTCGCCGTCGATCAATTGCTGGTATTCAATGATGTCGCTGGGCTCACGGCCATTTACGCTGACGAGTTCGTCGCCAACGAGCAGATCGGCGCTCGACGCCGGAGAGTCCATGGAAATTGATGAAATTTTGACGCCCGACACGCATAAAGCCTAGGCGTTCGTGGCCATATTCAAAACTAACGACACCATTAGGATCGAGATCATGAATGTTGACAAGGTCATACTCGCGGCACCCCGTGGGTTTTGTGCCGGTGTCGAAAAGGCGATCAAGGCACTCGACTGGATGACGCGGGTCTTTGCCCCACCAGTCTTTTGCTATCACGAAATTGTCCACAACCAGTTCGTCGTCGACTATTTCAAGTCCCTCGGCGTGGTCTTCATCGACGACGTGACGTCCGTGCCACCTGGCGCACCGGTGATGCTGAGTGCTCACGGGTCGCCGCCCGAAGTGATCGAGGCGGCCCGTCGGGGTGGCGGAACGGTTATTGACGCCGTCTGTCCGCTCGTGACCAAAGTCCATCACGAGTTGAAGGTTCGAGCCCGGAAGGGCTACACGGTGCTCTACGTGGGTCACGAGGGCCACGAGGAGGCCGTCGGCACGATGGCGGTCGCTCCCGAGTCGGTCCATCTGATTGAGTCCACCGCCGATATCGACGCGCTCGGACACTTGGCCGGCCCCTTTGCGCTCCTCAGCCAAACAACACTGAGCCTCGACGAATGGCAGGACCTTCGCGAATACGCCGAAGCGAAGTTCCCATCAATCTGGATGCCCAATCGCAGCGACCTCTGTTTTGCAACGACCAATCGCCAGGCCGCTCTGCGCACCATTGCCTCCGAGGCCGACGCCGTCATCGTCATTGGATCAGCGAACTCCAGTAATACGGTCGCCCTCACGAAAGTTGCCGAGGCCGTGGGCTGTCCCCGCGTGCTTCGCGTGAACGGAGCCTTCGAACTACCCGACGATCTGAGCGGGACCGTCGCCGTCACCGCCGGCGCGTCCGCACCAGAATCGCTCGTCAACGAGGTGCTCGAGTCGCTCAATCCGACCAACGGCGTCACCATTGCCTCAGTTACCGTGGAGGATGAATATTTCCCACCCCCGCCGGAGTTGCGCGAAATGCTAAAGACGCTCTCGGCGTTGTTGGATTTGACGCTCGGTACACCCCAGACGTCGAGTTTCGATGGCGAGGCCGACCGAAAGTTCACCGCCGCCGAAGTACTTTCGGCCGCCAGCCGGTAGAACCACGTACTTCTGACCAATTGTTAGTATTTATCGGTGAGTTTCTTCTCGGGTCCCTCGTCGGAGCGGCCAAGCAAGGGCGACCTTGGAGCAGCGACCACCGCGCGAGTCGAGTCCCCGCTGATGTGGGTTCGCGCACGTGTGACATCCCCTGAAGGAGCATGATGGTCAACGATGATCTAGAACAGCGCCGCTCGACGAGTCTGCGCAGCTACGCCATCGAGCAGGCACTGAAGCGTCTCGAGACCGAGCACCCGAACTTTTCGCCCGAGCCCATTGTTGCGGCCATCTGCGCCTACGAAGAGGAGGGCAATATTGCGGGCGTTTTGGAGAAGATGCCAACGTCGGTCAATGGCGATCCCTATACGACACTCGTGGTCGTCGACGGCGGTGAGGACCGCACCGCGGAGATTGCACGTTCGTTCCCCGGCGTCATCGTCATTGAGTTCCCCGTGAACCTTGGTCACGGTGTGGCCCTGCAGGTGGCCTACCGTTACTGCGTACACCGTAATGTGAAGGCCGTTGTCACCCTCGACGCCGATGGGCAAAACGACCCGGCCGAGATTCCTCAAATCCTCGCTCCCCTACTGGCTGACGACTCTGACTTCGTCCTCGGCAGTCGGGTCTTGGGCGTGGATAAGACCTCGGACAAGATCCGCAAGAGCGGTGTGCGTGTATTTTCCCTCATCATGAACCGCATGACTGGTGCCAATCTCACCGACACCTCCACCGGCTACCGCGCACTGCGAGTTACCATGCTCGCCGACGTCGTCGACCGACTGACCCAACAGCAGTATCAAACCTCGGAGTTGCTCATTACTTCACTCAAGCGCGGATGGCGTGTCAGCGAAGTACCGACCGTGTGGCACCCACGCGTTTCGGGCGAGACGAAGAAGGGCAAGACGTGGATCTACGGATTTCGTTACGCCCGCGTCGTCTTCGGCACGTGGTGGCGTGAGCGCTAACTAACGCTTGAGGCTCTGGGCGTAGACCGCTTCGAGAGCCGCTCGAAGCTCCTCACTCTTGGCCGAGATTGCCGAGCGTGCCACGCGGCCCGGTGACGTCGGTGGATCAATGGCTGCTCCCACGACAATGCGAATCTTCGTCGGACGCGGCAACTTAGCCCCGAGTGGCATGGCCCTATCACTGCCTCCGATGCCAACGGGAACAATTTTGGCGTTCGTGCGTGAGGCCACAAACACTGCGCCGTCGTGAAGGGGCGACACGCTGTGCCCCTCTTTACGCGTTCCCTCGGGAAAAAGAACGAGCGCGTGACCTTGACGAAGGACTTCTTCAGAGAGCGTCATTGATTCACGGTCAGCCGTCCCACGATGAATCGGGAAGGCTCCGAGGTGGGTAATCAACGGCCCTAGTAATGGCACGCGAAAGAGCGAGTCCTTCGCCATGAAGAAGACTTTGCGCTTGGAGATGAAGAGCGTGAAGGCGAAGTCGACATTCGAGCGATGAATCGGGGCAATCAACACGGCTCCCTCGAGTGGAATATTCTGCGCCCCGACGACGCTCGGACGAAAGAGGACCCAAGCGAGCCCGCGCACGATGCCAGCGCAGATCCGATAGGTCGGCGTCTTGGCCTCGTTCAAGTGGAGCGTCTGCTCTTCAGCCATTGCACAATCTCCTGGGCCACGTCCTCGACGTTTCGACCTGTCGTGTCTAGCACGAAGGCGTCATCGGCACGACGAAGGGGCGACGCCGCCCTCGTGGAATCGACCTCGTCGCGCCGGGCGACCGAGTCCTCGCCCTCGTCCCCACGACGTCGGGCCCGTTCTTCGAGTGACGCCGTGAGAAAAATCTTGACCGTCGCGTGCGGAAAGACCACGGTCGTGATATCACGACCTTCGACGACGGTGCCCTCGGGTTGGGCCGCCGCCATTTCTCGTTGACGCGCGACCATGGACGATCGAACGCGCGCATTGGCGGCCACCACAGACACGGCGACGTTGATGGCGTCCGAGCGGATCTCACCCTCAACGTCACGACCGTTCACGGTGACACGGGGAATCGTGGCCAGGGTGACCGACGACGCGAGCGCCGCCATGGCTCCCTCGTCGTGCACGTCTACTCCCGTCGCCAGCGCTTCGCACGTTAACGCCCGGTACATGGCTCCGGTATCGAGGAACGACCACCCGAGTAGCTCGGCGACGGCGCGTGCGACGGTCGACTTGCCCGAACCGGCCGGTCCGTCAATGGCAATGACCCGATCACTCACTGAGGTGCTCCACGTCGCGGAAGAAACCTGGATAACTCGTCGCCACCGTGGCGACGGACACGATGTTGCAACCCGAACCGGCCAGACCGGCAACGGCGCTCGCCATCACCATGCGGTGATCGAGTGACGCCGACACCGTGAAATCACTGAAACGCTCCGCACTTTCCAACCCCTCCACGAAAAGATCATCGTCCTCGCTCCACACGCGACAGCCCAATTTGGTGGCTAACGCCATTGATCCGGAAAATCGATCGGACTCCTTGTGACGAAGCTCCCCGACATCGCGAAACGCGGTCGTGCCCGTAGCGGCGGCGGCGGCGACGACGAGCACCGGTACTTCGTCGACCGAGGGAATCTCGTACGCGTGGATCTCCGTCCCCGTCAACGCGGACGAGACAGCAGTAAAGCGCAGCGTGTCGCCAACGTGATCGACATGAAGTTTCGCTCCCATACGCTCCAAGACGCCGAGGTAGCCATTCCTTTCGGGTGAGCCGTCCACGTGGTTCACCTCAATGGAGGCGTCCGGGTGAATGGCGGCCAAGACGGCGAAAAACGCCGCCTGCGACGGGTCCCCGGGCACATCCCAGTCATACGGCCGCGGCCGTCCCGGAAGCAACCTCACTTTCCGACCGAGAGTCGCGTCGTTCTGACTCAGTACCGTGATACCAGCATTTATCAGCATGTCCTCAGTCGTTGAACGAGTGCGCACCGCCTCTTCAACAGTGGTCGGCCCGGTTGCGGAAAGACCGGCGAGGAGGATAGCCGACTTCACTTGGGCGCTCGCCATCGGCACGTGATAGTCAATGCCACGCAGTGCCGAGCTTCCAGTTACAAAGAGTGGAGCGGTGATCCGTGCACCGTGCCCTTTAATTGTTGCGCCCATTTCGGACAACGGTCGAGCGACGCGGTCCATTGGACGCCGCGAGAGTGAGTTGTCGCCCGTCAGCGTGTGTTCACCCGGAATACCGCTCACGATGCCCGCCAGTAGTCGCATCGTCGTACCCGAGTTGCCGCAGTCGAGTTCCCCGCCGCCAGCGCGTAGTCCGTCTGGTGGTCCCAAAATCACGGCGACGTCGTTACGGTCTTCGCGGCGCGCCCCCATTTGCACCATTATGCGGCTCGTGGCGGCAACGTCAAGGCCCGTAGAGAGTCCGACAATGCTGCTCTCACCGTTAGCGAGCGCACTCACCATCAACGTACGATGCGACGTGCTCTTGTCACCGGGAACGCGTAGCACGCCAATCAATTTCGCCGCGTGCTCGACGCGCTTTTCGTCATTCACTGTTCGCGAACCACCTGGAATCCAAGTTCATTCAACGCACCGGCGAACAACACTGTCTGTTGGGCATCGATAGCCAACAGCAACGTACCCCCCACGCCTTCGATGCCGTGAGCGATCTCAATGTCGTAGATATTGACGAGTAGTTCCGACGCGGCCACGGTCACCCTGGCCAGCACTCCCGGTTCGTCGCTGACCTCCACGCGTAGGTACGCGAGATTGTCCGAATTGAGCGCACGACCCGGCAGTTGTCGTCGTGCGCTCGCCGCCGTCAACAGACTGTCCAAAATAACGTCGCGGCCGTTGTCGAGGAGTGCTACACGGAGCGATTTGAGACGTCGTTCGAGGGATTCGAGGCTTTGCGCAACGGCCTCGCGATTCTCGAAGAGGATGTCGGGCCAGATGGCCGGATCGCCAGCCGCGACCCTCGTCATATCGCGAAATCCTCCGGCCGCCAGCTGCAGCAACACGGCGTCCTCTCGGGCGACGAGCGACGCCTCGTTCATCAAGGAGCCGGCCAGCAAGTGCGGCACATGACTGGCAATGGCCACGAGTCGATCGTGGTTGTCGGCACCAATCGCGACGACGTTGGCACCAATCTCTCGCAGAATGCCGTGCAGCGTCGAATACGTGAGCGGCGACGTGCGATCCGTAGGCGTCAGCACCCACGTGCAACTTCGAAAGAGGTCGTCGCGAGCACCAGAGAGACCCCGCTGTTCCGATCCGGCCATCGGGTGACCACCGAGGAATCGCGGATCCTCAATCGTGCTGACGATTGACCCCTTCACGCCGGCCACGTCGGTCACAATGAGGTCCGGTCGGGCATTCGACCGCAGCGTCTCATTGGCGAGTGTGGACACCGTCCCGGCCGGAGTCGCAATGAACACGACTCCTACATCCGGTGAGGGCGCGGTGGCGTCGATGACGCCGGTCGCCAACGCCGTCGCCGTCGTGTCCTCGTCGGCGTCAATGCCCGTGACCGACCAGTCGCACGCTCGCAGCGCGAGGGCGAGCGACGCGCCGATGAGACCCAGACCCACGACGTGGGCGTGGCGACTACTCGGGGAGGTCATCACGCAGGGATTGGGCGTTTCGCAGGTACACGTGGCGTAGTTCGTTGCGCGGCTTGGTCGTGTAGATATGCATCAAGATGCGGATGCACAGCGGCATGGCTCCGGGCACGTTGATTTCACTGGCGCAGAGCAGTGGAATGTCACCGAATCCAATGCCGCGCGCGCCGGTCGCCGGAAAGGCCGACGTGAGGTCCGGCGACGTGGTGAAGATCACGCTGATCACGTCATCGTGCGCCATATCGTTGCGATCCATCATGGTTCGAAGGAGCTCTTGGGTCGTCTCTTGAATCTCCTCGGGCGTGTCGAGAGTGCACGTGGTCGCACCTCGAAGTCCCTGAATATGTGCCGATCGCATTAGGGCATCGTAGAGGCCATGGCGTCGGACATCCCCACGGCCTCCATGAGACGTCGAACTTCAGCAAGCGAGAGTTGCCGTGACGAGCCCGGCGACAACGTCGCGTCCTGGATTGGTCCAATGCGCGTGCGCACCAAGCGGGTCACATCATGGCCGACCGCGGTGCACATCCGGCGAACTTGACGATTACGACCTTCGTGAATCACTATTCGCAAAAGTCCTTCGCTGACCCGACTGACCTGAGCCGGACTGGTCACGCCGTCCTCCAGTTCGACACCGTCACGGAGACGACGAATCGCCGCCGGTGCGGGGTCTCCCTCGACGCGTACGAGGTACTCCTTAGCGATGCCCGAGCTGGGATGGGTCAGGAGGTGGGCCAGTCGTCCGTCATTCGTGAGAATGAGCAGGCCTTCGGTGTTCATGTCGAGTCGTCCGACCGGAAAAATTCGCACCGGCGACTCCACGAGATCCAGGACGGTGGTTCTTCCCTGGGGATCCGACGCGGTGGTGACGACACCGTCGGGCTTATTAAGGAGGTAGTACAGGGTGTTCTGCGCCGTCGGGGCCAAGGATCCGTCAACGCAGATGATCTGAATGTTCGGATTGACGCGATTGCCGAGTTCGGCCACTCGCCCGTCAATCGTCACGCGGCCCTCCACGATGAGAATCTCGCACGCTCGGCGTGAACCGTATCCGGCGCGTGCCAACGTCTTTTGTAGTCGCTCGCCCTCATCCAACTATGAGACCTCGGAGTTTTCACTGTCGTCGTCGTTCATTTCGTCGACGAGTTGATTGGCCGTTTCAATGGGCGGCATGAACTCCTCGATCGGGGGTAGGTCGCTGAGGGTGGCCAGTCCCAAGCGGTCGAGAAAAAGCTCCGTCGTGCCGTACAAGATGGGTTGACCCGGTCCTCCGGCACGGCCCTTCTCTTCGATGTAGCCGCGCTGCTCGAGGAGCCGTGAAACGCCGTCGACATTTACGCCGCGAAGCGCCGTGATTTGCGCACGAGAGATGGGCTGACGATACGCAATGATCGCGAGCGTCTCGAGGGCCGCCGAACTGAGACGGTGTGACACGTCGCGGTTGGCGAATTTGGCCACCCACGCCGCCACGTCGGGTGACGATTGCAGCACCCATCCGCTCGCCAGTTCGGCCAACTGGAATCCCCGACGGTCGTCCTGGAACTCCCGACGCAATGCCTTGAGTGTCACGGTGACGAGTTCACTCTCGGCATCAACGACGTCGGCCAACTCCTCAGCGGATATTGGCTCCAACGCGACGGTCAGCATCGCCTCGAGTTTTTGATCGAGCGTGAACTCATCCCTCATAGCTGTCAACCCTTCCGATCTCGAGTGTGTGCGCAGCGTCGAGCCACTCGATCTGCACGTCGCCGAACGTTGCGCCCTGACCGAGATCAATCAGGCCTAGTTTGCAAAGTTCCAGAAGCGCTAAAAAGTGCACGATGATCTCGATCCGACTTCCTAGTCCCTCGGTGAGCGTGCGAAACGAGAGTCGCCCCATCGACGGCAGTCGCTGAGAAAGTGACACGACAGTTTCGGCAACCGACACGGCGTCAACGGTGACGTGGTTGAGACGGATGACGGGAACGGGTTTCTCTTCAATGCCGCGAAGGTACGCTCCGGCCAAAAGTGTCGTGGTGACGCCCGCGAGCAGATCGGGGGGCCGCACCTCGAAACCGTCATCGATACCTCGCAATCGCGGAAAGGCCCGGGCGGCGCGCTGAAAGAGTGAGACGAAGGCGTCGGCCAGCGCGGCGTAGGTGCGCAGTTCCAAAAGTCGGGCCAGAAGAACGTCACGTTCCTCCCAGCCCACGAACTCCTCGTCGGGTTCGGTGCCGTCGCGTCCGGGCAAAAGGCTTCGACTCTTCATTTCGAGGAGTATCGATGCGATAAGCAAGAACTCCGAGAGCTCGGCCACGTCGATGGTGGCCGTTTCGTCGCGCAAGACGGCGACGAACTCGTCGACGAGGGGGCCGAGAGCCACCTCCAGCACGTCCATCTCGTGGGTGCTTATCAAGTGGAGGAGCAGCTCAATGGGGCCGCTGAAGGACGGCGTCGTCACGACGAAGGTCACCGCCCCAGACTAGTTCGCCCCGGTTTGTGCGCGGACCTCCTCTACAATTGGACGGTGAGAATTCTTTCTGGGATGCAACCCTCGGGCACACTGCACATTGGTAACTATCTCGGGGCCCTAAAGCAGTGGGTGGAGTCACAGAGTCCCGAGGCGTACTACTGCGTCGTGGACTTGCACGCACTGACGCTGCAGATTGAACCCGACACGCTCCGTCTCCAGACCAACGACCTCATTGCGACGTTTCTCGCCTCCGGTCTCGACCCCGAAGTCTGCACCATTTTCGCCCAGAGTCTCGTGCCCTACCACGCGCAATTGAACTGGCTCCTCGAGTGTGTCGCCACCTACGGCGAACTGAGCCGTATGACCCAGTTCAAGGAGAAATCCACCCGCCAACAGGGCTATCGCGTTGGACTCTTGACCTACCCCGTGTTGATGGCCGGTGACATTCTTCTCTACGACACGTCCGAAGTGCCGGTCGGCGACGATCAACGCCAACATCTCGAACTTACGAGGGTCATTGCGGAACGATTCAACAATCGTTTTGGCGACACTTTCGTGGTCCCGATTGGCGTGCAGCCAAAAGTGGCGGCGCGGGTGATGGACCTTCAAGATCCGACACGCAAGATGTCGAAGTCAATTGCGAGCCCCCTCGGATCTCTATTCATCGTGGACTCGCCCAGCGACATCGAGAAGAAAATAAAAAAAGCGGTCACTGACACCGACGGTGACGTGCGCTACGACTGGGATCACAAGCCCGGTATCTCGAATCTCCTCGAGATTTATTCGAGCTTTAGCAACGAAACGCCCCAAGCTGTCGCCGAGCGCTATTCGCGCTACGGCGACTTGAAGAACGACCTCGCCGAACTCCTCATCTCGTCACTGGCACCAGTGCAGCAGCGTTACCACGAACTTATGGCCAGCCCCGACACACTTCGCGACGTGGTGGTTCGCGGATCAGAGAAGGCGTGCGAGGTGTCGGGTCCGGTGTACCACCGCGCGGCCCACGCCATGGGCCTGCTCTAAATCAGCCCAATCCACCAATTTTCAATACCGCTGAAGAACGTATTGCCGAAGTTGAACACGTACTCGCCAAGGATGACAAACACCAAAACCAAAGGTAAGGCCCGGGCGCGCCAGTGGTAGTAGGTGTTGAGATTCCGCGTGGGAACGAAGCGCTCAATAAGCGCAGATCCGTCGAGCGGTGGGATGGGGAGAATGTTGAATGCCGCGAGGAGAAGGTTCACGAGACCTACGGCCTCACCGACATTGAACAGAACCGAGTTGGAAACATAGAGCCGACCTTGAAAGGCCGTCACCGCGTGTTTGCAAATCAAAAGTCCGATGCCTGAGAGAATGATGTTCACTAGGGGACCGGCCAGTGACACGTACAGCGACTGTTGGCGAGGCTTACGGAGCCTGCTGATGTTGACTGGTACCGGCTTGGCGTACCCAAATACGGGGAAGTGGATGGCAATCAAGATGGCGGGTAGTAAGAGCGTGCCGAAAGGGTCAACGTGACGCGCGGGATTGAGCGAGAGACGGTGTGCTTCCTTGGCCGTGGGGTCACCAAAGAAATTCGCCACCCAGCCGTGACTCACTTCGTGAAGAATGACCGAAGGTACTAATGCGGCGAAGAGATAGATTTCAAACGAGGTCATCGGAACTTTCGGTCTAGTCGTGCGCCCGAGGGTGGGCGTTGTTGTACTCGCGCTTTAACGACGTTACCGCGACCGCGGTGTAGATCTGGGTCGTCGAGATTGACACGTGACCAAGTAGTTCTTGAACCACGCGAATATCGGCGCCGTGCGCCAGCATGTGCGTGGCACAACTGTGGCGAAAGACGTGTGCGCTGATGCGCGATCGCTCGATGCCGACCGCGAAGGCCCGCTTGTCAATGATCAAATCAATGCCCTGGCGAGAGAGACTTCCCCCTCGCGCATTGAGGAACAGTCGGGTGTCCTTACGAGCTTGGGGAAAGGATGATCGTCCCCCTCGACCGAGGTAACAGTGCAGCACCGTGGCGAGTACTGAACCCATCGGAACGAGTCGTTGCTTTGCGCCCTTGCCCGTAAGCAAAATGAGCTCCTCGTCGAAGTCAAGGTCTTCGAGTCCAATTCCAACAACCTCCGAGACGCGGGCACCAGTACCGTAGAGAAGTTCGAGAAGGGCGCGATCGCGCAGATCACTCGGGGTGGCGTCGCCGATTGACTCGAGTAACTCGACAACTTCCACCTCAGCGAGAGGTTTGGGCAACGTGCGACCACGACGACCTCCCCGAAGTCGCGCGCTCGGGTCAAGCTCCACGTAGCCCTCGATGACGAGGAAGGCAAACCATCCCCGAATCGAGGCCACCGATCTCGCGATGGAACTCTCGGCGCGTTTCTGTCGACGCAGTGAGATGACGTAGTGCTCCAGGTCCACTTCGCGCAACGAATCGATCGTGAGATTCTGTTTGAGCATCCAGTCACGTAGCCGGGTGATGTCGCGATGGTAGGCCTCGATAGTGGCACGACTGCGGCCCTTCTCGATCGTGAGCCACTGCAGGTAATCCTTGAGAGAATAATCACTCGTCGTCAAAAAATGTTCCAAAGACACGGTTGAGGGCGACGGCCATGGTGCTGTCAATGGCTGGTTCGCGACGAAGGACCGTGCGCAATTCTTCGGGCGAAATCCACTGAACCAACGAACTCTCTTCCTCGGGACCGGCGGGACTGCGCTCGACGAGGTGTAGTTCACGCGCCTCGTAAACGGTCATGAGTTGATTGGACCACCCCGGTGACACCATGAACGTACCGAGCAACGTCCACAATTGTGCCTCGCAGCCAAGCTCTTCTAGCAGTTCGCGTTTGGCCGCATCGAGCGTGTCCTCCCCCGCGACGTCCAACGTGCCGGCCGGAATCTCCCAGCAGTCCCGATCGAATGGAGTGCGGTATTGACGAATGAGACCAATCTCGCCAGCGTCGTTGACGGCGAGGATGGCTACAGCGCCGGGATGAGTGACGACGTCGCGGTTAAAGGTAGCCCCTTCGTGCGAAACGGTGCGCTGTTCGACACCGAAGACGTGGGACTGCAACAGCGGCGTCGTCCCCACGACGTGGAACGACTCGCTCACAACGTCGCGTCGACCGACTCGGGATCGATGATGTGAGGTTCGCGTCCTTCTGCACGGGCCGCGGCTGCCTTGATGAGGCCGAGAAAGAGCGGGTGTGGTCGATCGGGTCGTGATTTGAACTCGGGGTGCGCCTGGGTGCCTACGAAAAACGGGTGACTAGCAATCTCTGTGAATTCAACCAGTCGGCCATCGGGCGACGTTCCCGAGCAGCGCATGCCAGCCTCTTCAAATTGTGCTCGGTACCGCGAGTTGAACTCGTAGCGATGACGGTGCCGCTCCGAGACCACCGTGGTGCCATAAAGGCCAGCGACCACCGAACCTTCGTCGAGCATCGCCGGGCAGGCGCCAAGCCGCATTGTTCCTCCGAGATCGGTGACGTCCATTTGCTCGGCCATTAGTGCTATGACCGGTGCCGAAGTGCTGATCGAAATTTCGGTCGAGTGGGCGTCACTCAGCCCGAGGCAGTGACGGGCAAATTCGACC
>CAJDUS010000024.1_pt1 | contig 25531 bp, 23 predicted proteins | sample 7390831 | NCBI WGS metagenome assembly CAJDUS01 (sample SAMEA7055684, study PRJEB34461) | soil metagenome | biome: terrestrial ecosystem; feature: Peninsula; material: soil | place: Antarctica | collected 2016
CGGTGATGGAGCTCGAACTGGTGGAACCGTCGCTCTTTCTCACCTACGACGAAGAGGCCGCTGGCAAATTGGCCGGCGCGATTTGTCGGCGAGTCAATTGAGGGTTTCGTCTTCTGTAGTAATGTCGACGCGTCGTGCTAGGTGCACCAACGCCGCACGTTCAACCCTTCTCCCGGCTACGAGCCCGAGTCCAGCGATGACGACGACCGCGAGAGAACTGCAGAAGGTGTAAATGTCGTTTCCCCAGTCGTAGGCGCGGAGTCCGGAATTGGAGGCGTTAACGATAATGCCGGCGACAACGCTGAGCGTGGCAGCGACGATCGCCACGACAAAGGCAATCTCGAGCCAGCGGGAGAGGACTCGAAGCCGTCGAACGTGCGCGACGGTGGCGTGCGCGTTGGCCGGTTGATCGCCAATAGTCCACTCGCCGTACTGCCACCAGCAGATGGCGAGTGCCCCGAGCAACAGGGCAGTCGTCGCCGGATCGAGCCAGCGCACGGCCACCTGCACGCCAATCCAAAGTAGTGGTGTTCCGAAACCAGGATCATTAAGGGCGCTGGCTTGGGAGATTCCGAATAACACGCCGCCAAGAGTGAGCAGCCCAATACTGACGAGGATCGAGACAATGGCGAGTTCGGGCAATTCCCAGGCAGCGTCCAAAAGACCGGCGTCGATAACTTCTAATGGCGATTGAGGGGAATTGAGCGGATCGTCCATAACCGAAGCGTATTGCAACGCGACGCATCTTCAGCTACTTCAACAGTGAAGGCAATTCTGACATCTCCATGAACAGTGTCACCCCGTCTCGAGCGAGCGCCGAAGATTTCGTTACGCCGGCTCCGAAGGCGAAGACCGTCATTCCGGCGGCAATCCCCGCCTCAACACCCGCGATGCTGTCCTCAATGACGGCGCATCGACTGGGTTGCACACCCATGCGCTCGGCGGCGAGAAGGAAGATATCGGGCGCGGGTTTGCCGTACGCAACATCCTCTGAGCTGAAAATATTCCCCGTGAACCGGTTGAAGAGGTCGGTCAGTCCCAATTTGAATATCAAACTCGCGTGACTGCTGCCCGACGCAACACACGTCGGCAGGGGAATCTTGTCGAGCGCGTCAATAACACCGTTGATTGGCAGTAACTCAGCTCTAAATACTTTTTCGTAGTGAATCTCGAAATCGACGCTCCAGTCCACCGGTCGCCCAATATGGCGCTCGACCGCTTCTTGCATGTACGCAGTGGAGCGACCCACGAAGTGTTCAATAATCTCGTCCTCGGTAAGATCCCACCCGAGATTCGCAAGAACTACCCTTTCGGTTCGAACAGCGAGTCGCTCGCTGTCAATGAGCACACCGTCGCAGTCGAAGATGACAAGATCGAAACGAGACATTGGTCCAGTTTAGGAAACCGTCATCTGGGCATCAGATTCGTGAGCAACATTGGGTGACCACTCATTCGCTAGTGGACGGCCCAAGGAGTGTGACATCAATCTGCGGGTCCATTTTCTCGCCGCATCCGTATGATCACACTGGGAGTCTGTGGTGACGAAGCGAATGCTCGGCCCCTGCACTCGCCAGAACGAATGTTCGGTAACGGCTAGGCGAGTTCTTGGGCCTCGTCGACGGTGAGTTCGGCCGCCGGATCTGCTTCGAGGCGCTCGTCAGGAATCGTGGCCCCGCTCCTCACGGAGCGGCCGTAGGTTCCATCTCCGAGTCGCGTTTCGGCGCGGCCCAGGGCTTCAAGTCGGAGTGCCAACGTGACGGCGATGGCGTCGTCGGTGCCCTCGCTGACCAGTGACTCAGACGAATCGCTCATATCACCCGACTCATTTGCACCGTCTCGATCGTTCAGCTGACTGTGTTGCAAGGCGTCAAGGAGATCCTGAACGCGAGTTCGCTCATCACTCAGGAGTTGTCGTGCTCGATTTTCATCCATAGTCGTCTCCTGATCTAGCTCTGCGCGGGCCTCCAAATGGCGCGACCTCGCAAGTTCAGCGTATCGAGAAAACTTTCACAGAAATCGAATGAAAGATTTTCCCATCCCTGGATTCTGAAGAAACGTGATGAGGCGTGAGGCGGGGTGGTCGACGACGAATGACGTGAAGAGGTCATGAAGTGGCCGACGACTGAGGTAGTGGCATATTCCATTTCCCGCAACGCCCGCATCGGAATCGATCTCGTTCCTGAGCGCGATCGGCATGATTTTCGGCGACGAGCGCCTTCTGGAACGTCAGCCCAGCGGTGAGAAAAACAAGATCGCAGAGCCGAAACTCATAGGTTCAACTCGCAGCGACACGTTTTCCGTTGACCTTCGATGAGAGAACGCCGGCCTTGGACGTGCCGTTCATCGAGTCGCCGACAACCACGACGTCGAACTTCAGTGTCAGACGCATTGGGGTGGTTACGGATTGGCTCCACGTAAGGCGATCACCTTCGGCAACGGTGTCCTGGAAGTCCACGGACTCCGCGTCCGAGCGCGCGACGCCAGTTACGACGCCGTCTGCTTCGGTGATTTCGAACACCACGGCCATCTTGCCAATGGGGGTGTCAAGCGTCACGTCCCACGTTCCAGCGAAGTTTGTCATAGTGATGGTCGTCCTTTGTTCGTTGATTGGAAGTCGTCGACGATGTTCGCGCGACGTTGCGAGATCATCGCTCTACAGTACCTCTCGCTCACTACGAGCCTGGTGTGCGCGGCGTGCGGTGTCAGTTCAATCTTCGGCCGCACTCAATGTGTGGTGTGACGACGATGATCTGCGACGCGCCGCGGCGATTGGCACAATAGATGATTCGAGAATGGCGCGATAGTACGTCATCAGTAGGCGTACATTGAGAGGTTTCGGCCGCTGGGACAGAGATTGTTCGTGGTCAGGCGGAGTCGAACTGTTGACTCGTCAGGTTTGCCTATTTTCTCGACGACAATTCCGTTAGAGGATTCCGCGTTGCATGAGGTAGTCCCGTCGGAGGAGGACAAAAGCAAATCGGCGTAGAGCGTGTAACCGCTCAATACGGTTGCACCATTCAGACGTGGTCCGTAAATGCGCGATGCGTTGATGTCGAAGATGGTCTTCGATCCGTGTACGAATGCCACAGTCGGTCCCCACTGATTGAGCTGACAGGTGAAACCACGATTTGTGAAATAGACCTGCGTCGCGTCGCCAACGTCGAGTGTGGACGAACCCGTGGTGACTTCGATTTGAGAAGTGCGACAGTCGGGCGTTTGAGGATTGCGTGTGGGGAAACCGGTCTGCAACTTGTACTGGGACCCACGATACGTCCCGAGAATAATTGCCACGATGAGGACGAAAAGGCCGGCGACGATGCGGATCTGCTTATTCGCCACGAATCGATCCATGAGAGGAGGTTACTTAGCGCATCAAATCTGACTCCGGAAGGACTTCGAGCCATTGCAATTGAAAGACGACGTCCGCGCTCACCGAATGAAGTTGGCGCGTAGTGCTCACTTCAGCACGGCGTGAGTCCAGTGATTGGCAAGTTGGTGGATAATGGAACTTATGACCAACGACAGGGTTGCTCTGGTGACTGGATGCGGGCGCCCAGAGGGCATTGGAGCGGCCATCGCCATCGCCCTGGCCAAGGAGGGTCATGACGTGGCCTTCACGTGGTGGCATCCGTACGACCGCCGCGTCAATGGTGTGAAGGTCAACTCAATCGGAGCAGACCTAGCGGCCGAGATCGCTGGGGTAGGTCGTCGTTGCATGGCTATAGAAGCCGATCTGAGCAGCACCGAAGCCGCGACACTGATCTTCGACAAAGTGGAGGATCACTTAGGCGCGCCCAACATTATGGTTCTCAGTCACGCAGAATCAGTGAACTCGACCATTCTTGACACGTCGCTTGAGAGTTTTGAACGCCATTTTGCGGTCAATACTCGCGGCAGTTGGTTAATGATACGAGAGTTCGCACAGAGGTTCCCCGGTCCGTTCGGGTCCGGTCGAATCGTCAGTCTCACGAGTGATCACACGGTGGGCAATCTCCCTTACGGAGCGAGCAAGGGAGCGCTCGACCGTATTGCCTTAGCAGCGGCTCAGGAGTTTGCGGATTTGGGCATCACTTCTAATGTGATCAACCCTGGCCCAACTGACACGGGATGGATGTCGAACGAGCAGAAGAACCAGTTTGCTGAATCGACGCCACTAGGTCGTCTCGGGACACCTGAAGACTGCGCTCGCCTTGTCGCCTTCCTCTGTTCCGACGGAGGCGCTTGGATTAACGGACAACTTCTGGAGAGTGATGGTGGGGCTCATTACTAACTCCTGCGACCACTGAGAACCGCTCTCAATGGGGCGACCTCACCAGTTCAACTGACGAGTTCCTGTCTGAAAGTACGTCCATCACCTTGGGCGCTTGAATCCAGACGACTGTAAGTGGAAGGGTCGTTGGACCCGCCAAGCACGGTTCTAAGATGGAATGGAATCGGCAACAGCTATATATCGGCGTGCATGTTCGTTCGATGCTTTTGTCCTATTTCAAGCCATCATCACAGAGGAAGTCGGACTAGTGAAAACCATGACCTGCACACAGTTAGGTGGACCTTGTGATTTTCAGCTTCGTGGAAATACAGCGGACGAGGTCATCAAGGCGCAAGATAGCCACTTGAAGGACTCGGTCGCGAGCGGCGACGAAACGCATCTGAATGCCTTGAAGGAAATGAAGGGCAGATGGAAACGGCCGATTTCTGGAATGGGCTGGTATCGCGATGCCAAGCGAACTTTCGCCGCTCAGCCTGACGACTGATCAGTCGTCAATAAATCAATCGATTGGGCTGACTCTCTGCGACGTCGCCAATCAGAGACTGCGTAGTGGAATTAGAGGGTCACGGGCTCAACCGAATGAGACCCATCATCATCTTTTAGGGCGGATGGCACTGAACAGCTGTCTGATGGAATGTGGCATTCATAGAGCGTCGAACTTGGCGCCTGGCCAGCGTCTCCAACTAAACAGTCGGTGCACAGTCTGGCGGCGTTCAATCTCCGAAGATGAGTAACCGCGCGCGCCCAGAGCGCAGGCGGATGGCGAGCGCTTCGCTGTACTCGTTGGAGTGATACCAGTTCGTCGCCGATTCGCGGCTCGGGAACGTGATCAGAACCATCGCTCCCTCGGGGTGCCAGTCGCCTTCCATAACTTCGGAATCGGGACTCCTCGCGAGCGTCTCTCCACCGAAGGCCTCGAGGCTCGGACCGAGTAACTTCAGGTACTCAGCGTGCCCCTCTTCGTCAGTCCACTCGACATTCGCCAGTACGTAGCCACTCATTTTTCGAACCTCCTCGTGGCGCAAGTTTCGCCGACGCAGTTGTTGTGTTCAACTCGTTAACCGCACGACTCAACGCTCCCAGCGAAAGTCCCGTAGTGGAGCTCCCAACTCGTCCGGCGCGAGCTGCAGAGGACCTGCGTCAAACTCTGACGGGCGATCACATGAATAGTCGCTTCGAGACCTTCGCACGTCGAAGGCAATGTCTCTGAGTCCGAGAGGCGCCCGAGCTTCGTGCTGTTCCAGAAAATCGATTCGATTCTTGGACAAAACGGCCCCTCTGTTGAGCGAGCAATGCACCATCGACATCAGTCAAATGTTGCTGTAGAACACGGTTGGCTTCAGTGGAGATTGGGAGCCGAAGCTTCGATGGCTCTACGGAGCTCGGGGAAGACCACGTACAAAATCGGAGTACTTGTGTCAGTTCTCACATTCCTGATGGTCTCAGAGATGGTTGAGAACACGACTCACCAGTGGAGGCTGAAGCGGGTATTCGCGACCGTCCGACATGGAACGAAATGGAAACGAACTGGTCAGCTCTGCAGCGTGGCCGGTGATATCGTGCCGAGATGAATATTCTCCAACGTTCAGTTCTAGTCCCATTGATCGCGGTACTTCTTAGTGTGAGCAGCGTCATGACTTTGAGTTCGAACTTCGCGTCTGCGAGTTCGAAGGTCACCAACGCCAACTTCAAGGGCACGTGGACTGCTGGCACTGGAGGGTGGGTAATCAAAAGTGAGAATGCCAAAACCGGAGCCTGTACCGGTACGTCCGACTTCGGTCCTTCGTACCACTTCCTCGCATGCAGAGTGACGGGGTCCAATTACGTCTTCGCAATAAAAGTCGGATCCTACGTGTCACACAACTCTGGAACTATCCATGGAAATCATGTCGTGGGCGAGTTTCACGATACGAATGGATCGTCCGAGAGTTACACAGCGACCCGAAAGTAAATTTAGATCGCGCAGATTCGCTTCAGTCAATCGCTCCCCTGAGTGGACTGTGGGCTGTGGCTACGGTTCGCTGTTTTAGTCATTGGGGCATCCTCGAGTATTCAATTTTCGATGCGATGTGCACAATCTTCGACTAGCGGGTAAGGAAGTGGTGCGAAGTTCAATTTTTGATGCACGAGGCATATTGATGTGGGGCATGGTGTCTCACGACTCCGCCTCGCGTTTAGAGCCAGTTTCGAATCGCCCGTCCGAGTGTCGAGCTGACTTCCTTTGTGAGGAGGTCCGCCGATGACGCTGTGGTGGCCTCGGCGTTGGTGACGCAATCAGTGGAGTAAAAGCAATTCCGGGTCCATAGAGTCGTCGCGACCCGGATAGTGAGCCTGCAACTCCTCGAGTGTGCTGTACCCTTCGGATCGCATTCGAATTGCGAGTCTGCGACTTCCCGCGCCTACGGTTGGAAGGACTTCGAGCGTGGGCAGTCTCTCTGGCCGTTGGGTCGCGATGAACGCATGCAGGGCCAGGTTGGCGAAGATCTCTCCGAGCCAAGAGGTCGGGAGGCGCAGATCGCCGAGCATCTGAAATGCGTGACCGAGTTCATTAATCGAAATGAGGTCGAAAACCGGCTGCAGCTGCACACCACCTAAGACGTCCGGATACGTCACGCGTAACCTCACATACCCGCTGGGTGACGTAGCGCGAAGGTCCTGCGCTATGTCGATCCAAAAGTCAACGACGCCGGCCGGCATTGTCACGACACCAGGACGGATCTGACCAGCTTCATCATTGAAGAGTGGCAACCCGTACGGGAATCCGCTTGTCAAGCGCGTCCAGTCCGTCTCGTCAACGACGACGATGGCAACGTCTGGCGTAATGGCCGATAACAGACGACTGACGTAGACGTAGGCGGCGACGGCAAGGCCGGCTGAGACTTTCGTCCGCACCACCGCTCCGGCACTGTAACGCACCTCAAACGGGTAACCGCTCAGGCGTGAAAGACTTGAGTCCACCGCCACAAGTCAAACAATGAACCCCGACGAGGCAAAACATTCTGTCGCTAACGCATGACACGAAATCTCGGACCGGTTCACGACTTCGTAGTCAAGAACTTCCGCGAGTACTTCAATAGTGTTGGAGAGCTGACGTCAACACTCTCCGACTGGAGGTTGAGTTTATGAACGGATGTGCCGAAAGGTTTTTCCAGAGTTCGTCACTTGCCATTGCGTGCGACCGCCAGTGAAGGAAGGTAAAGGACCCAAATGGGCGGTCAAGTTGGCGTTGGAAGAGGACCACTCCGCGGCATCTATTGACCTCCAACGCTAGTCAATGGAGCATCATGTCCGAGTCCCCTTTGTGACCTGCGATAAACCAGAAGTATGACGAAACTTTTCGTGGAGAGTTTGGCCAGTAACTTCAACGTAGCGCTGCGGCTATTAGAGGCGGCGCTGACAGATTGTCCCGACAACGTGTGGCTGAGGGACCTTTGGCCGGAGGAAGCGTCGACAGGTCCGACCTCGCAGGGGGGATTGCACGGGTCGGCTCCCTGGTTTCTGGCTTACCACGTCCTCCTGACTCTCGATTACGACCTCACAGCCGAGTTCGAACCGTGGGAACCGCCGCCACCTTTTGACGAGAACACTTACGCCTTTCCCAACCGCGTGTTCACCAAGTCGGAGCTTCTCAGGTACATCGAATACAACCGTGGGAAAGTAGAACGAACACTTGACGATCTGACCGAGGACGCAGTCGCTCGATTACTCCCCGCCGCGCATCGATATCACGGCATGCCCTATGGAGTAATCGTCGGCGGTATGTCGCTTCACGTCGTTGAGCACGCATCCCAGATACGCCAGTTCCTTGCTGACCTCGGCGTCAAAGTGCAACCAATGCCAGGTGACCGCGGGTATGAGGGTTACCTCGCGACGGACGATGGACGGGGCTCATTCGCCGGCAATGCCCAGTCGGGCACGTGTCTGAGTGAATCGGATACCGGGGAGTTCAACAATCTAATGGCGAGTCTCTTGGCGACCGTAGGCAACAGTGAAAGTGCTAGACCCTGTCTCCATAGCGGTACCGACAACCGAGCAGTCCTTGAAACGGGACGTCACCTATCGTGCGAAACTCGGATTGTGCCCGGTGTCGATGATCTCCACAATGTCGTTGATGAAGTCGAGGAAAGGCTGCCGGGCGGCAAGATCACGCACGTCGTGCGCGTCGGGGAAACCGTCCGGCGACCGGGACAGCCTTGGAGCAGAGACGTGCATCGGCTGTTGGCCCATCTGCGAGAGCGCGACTTTACACTGGCTCCAATTCCGCTCGGCTTTGACGAATATGGTCGAGAGGTATTGAGCTACATCGCGGGAAACACGTCCGCGTCGGTACCGTCGTGGCCCGGACCGATCTGGAGCGACGAACTGTTGGTGGACGCAGGTCGCACCGTCGCCAAATATCACCGAGCAGTTGCCGACTTTCGTCCAACTGAGCTGGCGCGGTGGCAGTATCGTCCCCGCGCACTTGAGGCCGGTGAAATCATTTGTCACCACGACTTCGCTGTTTACAACGCAGTGTTCCAAGGGACCAAGATCGTAGGAATGATCGATTGGGACGTGGCCGGGCCCGGCACCGTCCAGGAAGAACTTGCGTTTTTGGCCTGGCAATGGGTTCCGCTCGGTCCTCCCGAGCTCAAGGCAAAGATCGGCTGCGACCCGGGAATCGATCAGATCAAGAGACTGCGTCTCCTGCTTGACAGTTACGGATACGAGGATCGCTCTGGACTGATCGACGCCGTGATTGACCGCATTGAAGTCAGCCGTTCGGGTATCGAAGAGCATGCGGAGGCTGGAATGCCCGCTTGGGTCGCGTTACGAGCAGAAGGTCATACGCGAGACATGGAGCTCGCGATCCAATATTTAGAAAGCAAGAACCGTGAATTTCAGTCCAAGATCGAATAGATATTGGGAGCAATGAGAAACAAGCCAGAGTAGACGTTCTCGCTGCATGCCACGGGCGCCACTGAAGTCTTGACTCCAACCATGAGTGTTGTGGCCGGGGGGCCGACCTACACAAACAAATGGGACTTACGCCTGAGCCAGTGGAAAAACCTGTGAATCAACGAGCGTTCAGTTGTGCTCTGTTCTGCTGACACGCGAATTGTCCAACCAAAATTCTCTTCCCCAATGACTGCTCGCGCGGCAATTCGAAGATTCCGAAGCAGAGTTTCCTGACCTTGAGCTTCTGCAGTCTTCTTGTCGACTGCCGAGATCAGTACCACCGCTGAAGTGGTGTGGGGGAAAGTCGGTTGAGTGAATTCTACGATCTTCACTTCGGGGTCCGAAATCAGTGCAGATTCGAATAGAGCCGGAAAACCTTGGTTGTCAGTGACCCCGTCAATTCGACCGCCTATCGTGACATTCCATCGTCGGGAGTTCGGCACGATTGGGACCTTAGGTCTATGAACGCGCCGGTGTGTCGACGTGTCTCAGGGCACTTGCCCAATCTCCGAGTGGTGCCTGAGGATATGGAGTTGCTTCACGTGAGCGTTGTCCAAGGCCGGACAAGCACGACCGGAGATTCTGTCGAGCCGGAGGTATGTTTGCGTCGTGGCGGCTAACGAGTATCCGAAGGGGTCTGCTTCATACGGGAACCTCTCGAACCGAGAGCGACGTCGGCAGCGATACCAATATCTCTTCAATCCACCGAGGCGCCCGCACTTGAATTTGCCTCAGCGAGTGATTTGGAGAATACAGCGTCTGGTGCTCGGAGATAACACGCGACGGAAAATGAGACGAGCCGAACGTCAGAGTTGAAAGAGATGCTCTCGGGAGTGACGTGCTCGATCTCCGACTGGAGATCGAGCGAATGGTCCGAGGCGATTCTTGCTGGCTCGGCGAGTTGGCTCATCGTTATCGGCTTGGTCAAGTCTTCGTTGGCCGATAGATTGCCATCTTCAAACGGCCGTCGGACTACAAACGCCGACGAAGCTTCGAAACGTTCTCGCTTTTGCCAGTGAAAATTCGTAAGGCACCGGACTGGAAGGCTCGATATGGTGTGAGAAGAATGAGGAGCTGAAAGCGAAGTAGTTAATGACGTCTTAGGCGCAGCTCGGTGAAACTCATTCTGGCCCGAGAGGAGCGGCGGTGATTGCAGCGCGTCGGCAAGTCCTATGGTTTCGAGGACGCGTGACGTGGCGCGCTATGGCGATGATTGCGCTGATCGCAGGAGTATGTTCCCCTCTCGCTATCGCTCGAACTGCGGGTGCTTCATATTCCGATTCGTATACCGGGCCGGGATTCTGTAGGGACTACGGCGGCAGTGTCGGTCCCCAAGTCATTATCGGTGGAATCAAGACCAACATCTACGAATGCGGGGGTGACACGAGTGATCTGAATGCCCTCGCCTCACCGTATTCAGACGAGAGTACACCGTTCGATGACAACGGCTCTGGCTACGATCCTGGCGGGTCGTTCCAGTGCGTCGAACTCAGTTTACGATTTGAGTACGTGGTGTACAAGAAAAATACTCTCTGGGTAGGAGGCAAGGGCCCGCTCCTCAAGCCCCCCACTGGCGCGAACGTCGTCCACTATCTCCACACGGTGTTCAACGTGCCCGTGGCGTTTGGAAATGGAGCAATCGCGGTACCTCCCACGAGCGCCCCGGCACCGGTGGCCGGAAACATCCTCAGCTTGGGTCCAACATCATCCCATGAACCCAGTGGTCACACCGCGGTCATTGAAAGTGTGACGAGAAACCCAGGTACTAAGAACTACACCGTCACCATCATCAGTGAGAATGCACCAACCATCGCGACGATTGTGGTTCAAAACGGAATCTGGCCGTACGCCTTCGGTCGCTACAACGAGTACAACTGGACTAGCCAGTCGTTCGGAGCACCCGCCTTAGGCATCACAACACCCTCCACCAGTACTTCGCCACCGAACGCGACGGTGGGTCGTCCTTACTCGTTCCAGTTCACGGCCGGCGGTGTGGCCGGACCTTACAGCTGGTCGCTTGCCAGTGGATCGCTTCCTGCAGGACTGACCCTCTCATCGAGCGGGCTGATTTCGGGCACGCCGAGCAAAGTAAGCAAGCCCGGCGCCTTTACATTGAAGGTCGTCTCTGGGACCAAGAATGCCGAAGGAAGCTTCACGATATGGGCGCTTGACGCCCCCATCCTGCCGCTGAAGATCTCCACGCCGAGCTCGTTGACCTCACCTCCAAATGCCACAGTGGGTCAGCCTTACTTCTATCGTCTCAGCGCTGTCGGTGGCACCGGGAAATACACGTGGTCGCTAGAAAAAGGCACTCTGCCAACGGGCCTGTCAATGAATTCATTGGGCTGGATTGTAGGAATTGCACCGGCACAGAGCAATCCTCCAAATTTCACGGTCAAAGTTGTCTCCGGAAATCAATCGGCGGAGCGGACCTATACGTTGTGGGCTCTCAGCCCGTCACCAACGGTGAATGAGAATCTCGTCAGTGATGGGGGCTTTGAGACACCGGTCGTCACGAGCGGTTTTCAAACGTTCGTCGGGGGCAAGGAAATGGGCCCGTGGCACGTGACTGGCAATTCGGTCGATCTCATCAATGGAGATTTTCTCGCTGCTCACGGCGGCAACCAAGACGTCGATCTCTCGGGGACCAACTACAGCGGTGACAGTGCGGGCGGTATTTATCAGGACGTTCCCACCCAGCCAGGCAAGACGTACAGGATCACGTACGCCGAAAGTGGCAACAACCAGGGGTCGCCCGCGTTAAAGAGCCTGACCGTCAGCTTTGGCGGCAAGCTAATCGCAACGACAACCTTCAACACCTCAGGCGAAGACACATACGTTGTTCACTCGTATCAGTTCGTTGCTACGTCCACCAGTAGTCGACTCCAATTCACCAGTAATACCACCACGCTCTTCGGTCCACTGATTGACGACGTCTCGGTCTCTGAGACCTAAAGCTGTTGGGGTGCTCTCGCAAAGCGGTCACAAAGCTACCAAGGCTGCACTGCAACACGACGATTTCTACGGACGTTACCCCGGCTCTATTTGTTGATCGTGACGGCGTCGGCGAAAGTGGAACCTACGAGTCGTGAGTGCGGTCTGTCCCTCGAACTTCGTGACGAACCAAGAGGCCGATTTGAGAAGTACTTGAGGCCGCATCACCATTGGCGTTCTGATTTGGGCCGTATTGAAGAAGGGTGACACCGCGGTGCTGTCGGTGGCGCGATTCCACAGGTCTGCTACCACGCACTGCGAACTGTCCGCTAACTCCTAGTGCGACGCCTTAAGCAACGAAGCAAAATGGGGCACTTCCAACTGCATTGAGGTCCAGGTCCCCGATGAATGAGATTCACCATGTGCTACAATGTAGAACATGGAAGAGGTTGGAATAAGAGCCCTCAAGCAGAATGCTTCTGAGGTCGTCGCGCACGCTGCTGCGGGAGAGACAGTCACGATCACTGACCGAGGACGACCGGTGGTCCAAATGACTGCGATTCGGTCGTCGGCACTTCAACGACTCTTGGATTCTGGTCGCGCTCGTCCTCCTAAGCGTCAACTAGTCGACCTTCCAGCGCCAAGTCCTGGACCAAGACTTTCTGATGAACTCAACGCGATGAGAGACGCCGAGCGATATTAAGAGTGGCTCACTATCTCGACACATCGGCACTCACCAAACTCGTCGTCGCAGAAGCCGAGACCGAAGCCTTGCGATTATGGCTCGCTCGAGTGGATCGAAATCCGGTGTCGAGCGACCTCACTCGTACCGAACTGTTGCGAGTCACAAAACGTATTGCGCCGGATCGAGTACTTCACGCGCGTGAAGTACTCGATTCAATAATCTTGATCGAACTGACTGTAGATATCTTTGAGGCAGCCGGTCGCCTTGACCCGTCGATACTGCGATCACTCGATGCGGTTCATTTAGCAGCAGCACTATCCCTCGGTGACGAGATGGAGTCAATAGTGACTTACGATGGACGGCTCGCGTCCGCCGCCACCTCAAACGGACTTGCAACTACCTCTCCGGCTTAGGCCCCGAGAATCTACTTCTGACTGGTGTCGGAGAGGGGATGTGCACACTCCGACTGGCGACTCCGCAAGCTCGACTAAGTGGTGTCGGAAGGGTGACATCAACACTCTCCGACTGGCGACTCAACAACTTCGTGCAGTCGCCAGCTACCGAGGAGTCAAAACGCAGAACTCGTGGCCATCCGGATCAGCCATAACAACCCAGTTGACATCGCCTTGTCCGATGTCGATGTGCGTCGCCCCGAGAGAGACGAGTCGATCGACCTCCACTTGATGATCACCGTTGACGGGTGGTGCGACGTCTAAGTGCAAACGATACTTGCCGGTTTTCGGGTTGAGTGGCGGACCGCCCCATGTGATCTTCGGACCGCCAAGCGGTGAGCGTATTGCAGTCTCTTGATCCTGATCCCAGATCAACGGCCATCCCAGGGCTTCGCTCCAGAAGTATCCAACCTCCTGCGATCCTTCGCACGCGAGCGCCCCGATGAATCCGCAGTCAGCCAGAAAGCTGTTGTCTGGCTCAATGACGCAGAATTCGTTGCCTTCGGGGTCGGCAAGCACAACGTGTCGGACGTCTGGACCTTGACCGATGTCGATATGTCGAGCACCGAGTTCAAGCGCCCTCGCCACCGTCCGTTGTTGGTTCTCTACCGACGAGCTCGTTAGATCGAAGTGCAGCTGGTTCGGGTCAGTCTTCGTTTCAGAAGAGGCAAGGAATCGAATCTGGAACCCCGTGTCGTCGGTCGGCAACAGGGTATTGCCGCCCCGGGCATCGTTGATCGTCTTCCATTCGAGGAGGCCGGACCAGAAACGCGCGAGCCGTTGAGGGTCATTGGCATCGAAGCAGAGCGCGACTAGTTGACATGTCATTTGCCTCCTCTAAACCGCTGTCTAACATCACAATCGTTGTGGATTTCAACACCACGATACGAATTTTAGGCGTGCGCCGAGCGAAACTCGACGAACACTTCTGAATCGTGCGAAGAACGTTTGAGTCTCTCCAATGATTATTGTGAATTATCCACGCCGTTTGGAAACCAGAGGGCCGAATTGAACCCGCACTCTCTACGGATGAATTGGGCTATCAACCTTAGCTCTCGTGGACCGATGTATTGGGATCGTTCACGCGCTAATTGAGAACGCGGCTGTCTAATTTCTTCGCCGCTTCGAGAACCTCTTCGGGCACAACGGTGCCCGGTCGATTCGACGGATCGCTAAGAAGGAACCTTCCGAGTACTGGTAGTTCCGTGAGTGACTCTGCTCGTAACACTGCCGCCGCGACCGGCACGAAACTTTCTGCCGCGGGATAGACCAGATAACGCGGTAGCCATGTCGGGTGGTATTTCGAGTTGAACGTCCAAAGTGATTCAATCGGGAAAATGCCCGAAAGTCGCTTGAGTGCCCAACGCTCAACGCGCGTGAACGTTCCTTCTCCGCGTTCTCCGTCAAGCACTGATCGGAATGCCGCGAAGTTCAAACTCAGGCCCCGCGCACCCTCGGCGCGAAGATGTTCAATTGTCGAACACAACGCAAAGTCAATCAGTCCATTGGGATGTTCGCCTGGATCGCGTCGCATGAGGTCCAACGAATAGCCATTAATTGCGGGCGAAGGGACGAATTGGCAGACGGCGGCCGGTTTACCGTCGGGTCCGTGTACCAGGGTCAGCAGGAGTCCCTTGTCCTTGGGATTAAAGAGTCGACCGAGCATCATCGAGAAACCGCGTTCCGCTTCTCCTCGACGCAGCATCGAAATCAATTCAACGATGTCGGTCACGCGACTCGGATCAATGTTGGAAGGATCGAGGAATTCGACCGTATAGCCATGACGCGGGAGTCGAGTACAAGCCTGTCGAAGTCCCTTCATTTTGCCCCCGGCGAGATCGAATGTCGGACAATCAACGATCGCCTCGTCACCCATGTACATGTGATGGAGGCCGGCGGCGCGGTAGACGGGGAGCCACTCGGCGCCGGCTCCGATGACTCCTATAGTCCATCCGCGACCCTCGGCGTAGGCGCGAAACGTGCTGAATGCTTCGGAGCGTTCCGCTTCTGGACCAATCGGGTCAGGCGAGATCAGAGCCACACCGCCGTACACGGCGTAGGCCACCAGGGAGTCACGGAAGAAGAAAAACTGCTTGTCGTCTCGAAGCGCGAAGTAGTCCAAGGTGCCGCGGCCGTGTCGCCGCACGATCTCACGGGCCCGAAGTTCGGCGAGGCGACGCTCCGAGCCGCGCGCCGTTGTGGAGAGTCGACGGTCGACGACGGGCCTCGTGAGTAGGTAGAGCGACGAAACGAAGAGGGAAATGCCAACAGCGAGGAGTGAGGGATCGACGAAGTCGTTCGCGGTGTCGGGCAGGGCGATGTTGGTCTGACCGATAAACCGTTCGACGCAGGCCATGAGGACGACGCCAAAGGCGGGGAGATGGTGACGTCCCGAGGACACCTCGATTCCGATGGTCGCTGCGACGACCGCGACGAGTGCGATGAGGCCGAGTCGTGGGAATGCCGCACGCGCGCTCGATCGATCGGTCGTCGCCTGGAAGTATCGACGCTCGATGACGAGTAGGCAGAGGATCACCGCCGCGATCAGCGACGCCACGAAGGTGCCACCTCGAGCGACGTGGGCGAATACGGTAATCGCCAGAACCACGCAGGCGACAAACCAAGCGCGCCGCTGACCTCGGCGGACACCTCTCGCCATCATAATCATCGCAATACCGGCAACGGCGGTCAACGCGGCCGCGGACTGGGCAACGCCTATTGGCAATATTGCCTGCACGGCGTGCAGTCGACTCCGCAACGGCGGTGACGCGGTGACAATGACGTTAACGAAGCCGTCGAGGAACAAGAGTCCACTCGCCCAACGTCGAACGGTTCGTTGGCGACGCTGTTCCTTCAGGCGTTCGACGGTGACCGGGAAAGGATTGCCGCTCGGCCAGGAGCCGATCGTGGTCGTCGTCGCACGAAGCGCCGGTTGCACGTAAGTGCCCCCGACCAAGCGCTCCAAGAGTTTCGCTCGAACCCGATGTGTTTCGCCCGCGTAGAGGCGAACCTGCACGGCGCTCGCCGCCTCGATCTCGACGACGCCTAGGCGGTCCACCGCAGTGAACACTGGGGGGAGTCCGAGGCGACCACGTCGTTCCACGACGACGTTTCGCGAGGGTCCCGGTGCCGCACAGACGCCACGGTCGAGGAAGGCAAGTGCCGGTCGCGGAGCTCCGCCGACTATGGCACCGGCGCCTCCGTGTTCGGCGTTGCGCCGCGCGAACTCCAACGCATCGACTTCGTCAATCAGCGTGCTCGACAACGGTTCGCTGAGTTCGGGCGCCTCCGCGAGGTGCGCACCGCGATCGAACCTTCGACGCACGAGGAGTCCCGCGCAACAGACCACGATCGCTTCGATAATGGCCACGATCAGGAGAGTTAGGACGAGATTATCCCAGAAACTTCCGGCATGGGGGGTGTGCACGCGGAAGTGATGTCGCGTGAAATGGAAGATGACGGCGTTGAGCGACGTCAGCACGTCAAACATGAGCAGCGCAATGACGGGGAACCACACCCAACCTCCGAGTCGTCGGTACAGAACTCTCGACGCTACGAAGCGTGCGAGTGCATTGGGGTCGTCGAGACAATCAGCGTCGTGTCGGTCATCGAAGTCGGCGCGCTCGGTATCAATTACGCACGTTCCGGCGGCGACCGCGATGTCGCGAACGCCGTCCACCGTAGCGACCTGCAAGATCAGGTCACTGGCCAAGGTGAGCCCGAGCGCCTCGAGGCGTTGACGGGCATCCAGGTTGGAGCGCAAATCGTGGTCGTTGTTTCCGGGCAGCACAATGAACTGATGTGTGGATTTTGCGGTGAAGGTGATGATTGCCTCGTGCAGTGACGGGAGTACCTCCAACGTGGCATCAATGAACTTGACGAGGTCGGACGTCGGCTCGGGACGAAAGAAGTTTCCCGCCACGATCACCACGGCAGCGTCATCGATGTCGCCCAACAGGCGTACTAATTCGGCAACGGGCAAACTCTTCTCGTCCGAAGTAGGCGAGAGGGAGAGGTCGCTCACCACGTAGACGTGATGTCCGAACGGAATCGGTAGCGTTTGACGCTCAGTACAACCCACGGCGTCCAGTCTCGCAGACAACGTGTGAGCCGACGCCGTTAGCCTGAATTACTAGATGGCTCGGGACTATGAACGTGAAAATTGGCATTGGCGAGTCGGGGAGCTCGACTCGGGACCGGCCGTCATCTTCGATATCGACGGCGTGCTCGCCGACGCCGCCGGACGACAGCACTACCTCGACTGGGGTGATTGGAAGAGTTTCTTCGACGCCTGTGGTGATGACCCCATTATTGAAGAGATTGAACGTCTTCTTGAATTGCTCGATCAGTCGTTGAAAGTAGTGTTGTTGACCGGTCGACCGAGACGCGTGCAACCCCACACCGTTGGCTGGCTTGAACGCTACGGTCTTCGCTGGGACCTACTCATCATGCGAGAGTACGGCGACTACTCGGGCGTTGATGAGTTCAAGCGCGGCGCGCTACGAGACCTCGTGAAAGAAGGCTTCGACGTCCGACTCGCCCTCGATGACGATCCGAAGAACCACGCCATGTACGTGAGCGAGGGCGTGCCCTGCATCTACATCCACTCCGGCTATTACCTCTAGTACCTATCGACTGGTCAGTTGCAGCATGCCGAGCACTTCGCGGGCCGCTCGACGACCTGAGCCAACGGAAGCCGGTATGCCGACGCCGTCGTAGGCGTTGCCACAAAGGGCCACCCGGTGTGCTCCGGCCGCCGACTTCGCGTTCGTCACGAGATTCTCGTGGCCTACGAGGTACTGCGGCAGACCGTCGGGCCAGCGTTGCACGAGGAACTCGCATGGATTGTCGAAATGCGCCATTACGGTCGCGAGCTCGCGGGTCACCCGAGTCGCCAGTTCGTCGTCGGTCAGTTCGCTCCACCGGCTATCGTCGCTTCGTCCGACGTGGGCCCGCAACACTACGGTGTCGTCCCGTCGGAGGTGTGGCCACTTGCGATCAAGGAATGTGACGGCGGTCACCATCATCGTTCCCTCGGTCCACGGGGTACCGAGTGGTACGAGTACGCCGGTTCCCGAGCTCGGCAATGTGACGTCATTTCGAGAGACGTTGAACGTGATCATTGCCGCACTCGCGCTTCGTACGTCGCTGAGCGCGTCCAACGCTGAATCGAGGGTTCCGAGAAATCGACCAACCGTCGGAGCGGGCGTGGCGAGTATGACGGCGTCTGCGGGCGTCGTCGTCGAGACCGTATCGACCTCCCACGGGTAGCTCGCCGACGGCGTGCGCCGAAGGGCCGTGACAGGGACACCCGTGCGGATGACCACGCCACGCTCTACTAATTGGCGCGCAATCTCGACGGGCAGTGACCCGACACCGGACACCAAGGTATAAAACATTGGCCCGTTCGCTGCGACGGACATTGACGGCCCGGACCCGACGGCCCCACTTGGACGAAGCGCCTTCATCAGCGATCCGCCCTTGCGCGCCGCATCAAGTAATGCGGGAAACACGGATTTTGCTGACAGTTCGTCGATGCGTCCAGCCTGAATGCCGCCAATCATTGGTTCGACGAACTGGTAGGCGAGTTCGCGCCCGAGTTTGGTGCGAACGATGTCGCCAATTGTTGCATCATCGCCAATGTTCATGCGTGCGGGCATCAGCTCGTCTCGTTGAGCGTCCAGTCTCGCTCGCCACGACAATCCTTTGACGTCTCGCAGCTGTCCTGATGAAGTCGGTATTCCGAGCGCGAGCCCGACCGGGAGTTCATCCAACGCACCACGGAGATAAATCGATGCGCCACTGGCATCGACCGCTTCAAGTCGATCGCTCCAACCGAGTTCGCCAACCAGGTCGACGACTTCGGGCCGTCGCGCGAGGAATCCATCAGCGCCGAGGTCGACCGTTCGTTGTGCGAACTGCGTGGTGGCGAGCGAGCCGCCTAAGCGCGAACTCGCTTCAATTACTTCGATGCGCGGCGTTGCCTCGTTCGGTCCTGCTTTCGCACCCGATAGCTCCCACGCGGCACTGAGTCCGCTAATACCTCCGCCGACGATGACCACGGATTCGCGTACCACTACGGCGCGGCATCTAAGACGACGTTGGACAGAAGGTTCATGAACTCAACATCATCATTCAGTGACGTCGTTCGTACGAGATGAAGACCAATCTCCTTGGCAACGCCCTGTGCCTCGATATCGATATCGAAGAGTACTTCGAGGTGGTCGCTAACGAAACCAATGGGGCACGACACGACGTCCGTAATGCCGGCGTCGTGCTTGGTTCGCAGTACTTGGAGGATGTCGGGCCCAATCCAGGGATCGGATGTTCGTCCGGCGGACTGCCACGCCGTGTCCCAGCGCTCGACGCCGGCCAGTTCGGCGGCACGTTTGGCGCTCTCTCGAAGTTGCTCGGGGTAGTTGTCGCCCGTGAGGAGAATCTTCTCGGGCAATGAGTGCGCGGAAAAGATGACCTCGGTCGTTTGGAGGTGGTTGTCGTCAATGGTCGCGAGCGCGCCACGCACGCGGTTGGCAATGATTTCGAGAAAGCCGGGGAACTCCCACCACGCTCCGATTGGAATGAAGGCGACATCGTCACCAAGGGCCCCGCGAGCGCGGTCCATGTACTGATCCGTGGACATCGACGACGAGTGCGGGGCCAGTACCAAACCGATGACGGTCGTGATGCCGTCGTCGCGAAAGGAACGTGCAGCTGATTCGAGGAGCGGTGGTTCGTACTTAGATCCGAAGCGTACGTCAAATTTATTCGGCGCAATGGAATCGAGGACCCTGGCGATCCCTGCCACTTGATCAGTCGTTCGCTGCGCCAGTGGTGACGTGCCACCGATGGCGTTATATCGACGGGTGAGATCGGCGAGCTGTTCGGGCGTTGGGGGTCGGCCGTGACGAATGCGCGTGTAATAGGTCTCGACGTCGTCGGGCGTCGTTGGTGTGCCGTACGCCATGACGAGGAGCCCGGTCTTCATCTGACGCCAGCCTTCCCCTCATCGTGGACAACGCGTACGACCGCCTCCAAGGCGGAGGGATCGGTCGTGGGCAACACGCCGTGACCAAGATTGAATATGTGACCGGGTTCGCGGCCGGCGCGCGCTATGACGTCGCGTGCCGCCGCGACCGCGAGTTCGCTGCCACCGAGACAACGGGCGGGATCGAGGTTGCCCTGGACTGGTCGACCCCCGACTCGGCGTCGTCCTTCGTCGAGGTCGACGTGCCAGTCAATGCCCATCACCGTGCTGCGCGCCGAAGCCATGAGGTCGAGCAGTTCACCGGTTCCTACGCCGAATAGAATTGTCGGCACGCCAAGATCAGCGACACCGGCTAGGACTCGCTCGGTGGCCGGCAGGGCGAACCGCTGGTACTCGTCGCGCGTCAGGGCGCCAGCCCAGGAGTCAAAAAGTTGCACCGCGCGTGCGCCATGACGCACCTGGGCCGAGAGAAAGGCAATCGTGATCTCGACCAAACGGTCGAGTAGTTGGTCGAAGAGCTTCGGTTCTCGGTGCATCAAGGTCTTAATGACTGCGAACTCGCGCGTTGGTGCGCCCTCGACGAGGTAACTCGCGATCGTGAATGGCGCTCCGGCGAAGCCGATGAGCGGCGTGTCGGTCGAGGCAAGTTCCCTTACTACCAAGTCGACCGTCGCGGTGACGTGTGCAATGTCGACGTCGTTGAGTGGGCGTAGTCGTTCGAGGTCTGACGACGAGGCGAACGGATGCGCGATGACCGGTCCGCGTCCGGGTACCACCTCCACGCCAAAGCCGATTGCGTGGTAGGGGACCACAATGTCGGAGAAGAGGATTGCCGCGTCCACGCCGTAACGGCGCACCGGCTGCATGGTCACTTCGCAGGCCATTTCGGGGTCGGCAATCGCGTCAAGAATCGAGCCGCCGCCTCGCAGTTGACGGTATTCGGGGAGCGACCGACCGGCCTGACGCATGAACCACACCGGCACGTGCGTAACGTCTTCGCCACGACAGGCTCGTAGAAAAACTGGCTCGCTCACGTCACACCTCTCAAGTCCCCAATCTACGTGCGTTACGGTCGCGACCCTTTTGATCTGACGTCGCCACGATTGTCTAGACTTGATATTTCTCAATTTGAGAATCGAAATGAGGACGCGATGGCGCACGAGCGTGAGATCAAGGAGGAACAAGTATTTCTCGACCTGGCGCTCGGGGCCCTTGATCACATGCGTGACGAAGCGCGCTCGCTTCGTGACAGCGCGGCCGTTGCGAACATGCGCGGTGCCGGTGATTTAGTCGAACGCGACGTCGTTATGGGCACCGCCCTCCACCGACTCGATCAGCTCGCCATTGGTGACCAATCGCTCTTCTTCGGTCGCATCGACTACGCACCTGATGACGCCGGGCGCAGCGACGACTACCACGTTGGTCGCCTGGCTGTGTCGGACGACCAGTTGAACCCTCTCGTCATCGACTGGCGCGCACCGGTTGCAGAGGCGTTCTATCGGGCCACCGGCGTCGAGCCACTCGGGCTCGTACGGCGTCGCCACGTCGCCATTCACGGTCACGACGTAACTGGTGTTGAGGATGAGTATTTCGCCGACGCCTTTGGCGAGATTAACTTGCCCGATGACGAAATGCGTTCGGCGACCGAAGAGGGACTCGTTGACGGCGGTCTGGCGTTGGGTGGACCGGGTGCATTACTCGCGGCGTTAGGACGTGCGCGCACGGGACGCATGGGCGACATTGTCGCGACGATTCAGGGCGAGCAGGACCGCATCATCCGAAATCCCTTGGCTGGTGTGCTGCTCGTACAGGGCGGACCAGGTACCGGAAAGACCGCCGTCGCGCTTCACCGCGCGGCCTACCTCCTCTTTACCCACCGTGCAACCTTGGAGCGCCAAGGCGTCCTAGTCGTTGGCCCCAACCCACTCTTCTTGAACTACATCGAGAACGTACTCCCGTCCCTCGGTGAATCGGGCGTGACCCTCTCCACGATTTCGGGCCTCGTGACCAACGTTGAGATTCGCGGCCGCGACACCGAGTTGGTCGACCAACTAAAGGGGGACCTTCGCATGTCGAAGGTGCTCGCCAAGGCCCTGCGCACGAGACAGCGAACGTTAAAGGACGACGTCGAGATTCCTATTGGTCGCGCTATCGTCGTGCTTCGCGCGAAATACACCCAGGAGGTCGTCGACCGTGCCCGACGCCGACCGGGTAATCACAATCAGCGCCGATCGGGCGTTGGTCGCGAACTCGCCAACCGGCTGGCCAACGAGTACTACGAGCGCTTCGTGCGTGAGGGCATTGATGAAGTGAACGCGGTCGGAGAATTGGCCGATCTCATTCGCGCGACGACTCAGTTCAAATACGTTCTCGAACGGATATGGCCCCGACTTTCGGGTCAGGAACTCCTCCACGACCTCTTCGGTGCTCCGGCATTGCTGCGCGCCGCCGGTCGCGGCATTCTGAGTGACGACGAAGTCGACCTCTTGTACCGTGCACGTTCGTCGTCGTTCGACGAGGTGAGGTGGACCAAGGCCGATGCGGCGTTGATCGACGAAGCGCGCGTCCTGCTCGGACCACTTCGCCGACCGCGTCCGGCCGCCAAGATTGCTGAATCGGGCATCCTCGACGGCATCGATCTCGACTCCTACGCCGGCGACGTGCGGGCAGCGGCACTTCGCGAGGCCCAGCGCTTCGCGCCGGTCCAAAGCACCGAGCTCGACGAGGCCGAATTTGTCACCTACGGACACATCGTCATAGACGAAGCACAGGACCTTTCACCAATGGAACTTCGCGTCTTGAAGCGACGCGACCTCACCGGTTCGATGACCATCGTCGGGGACATGGGCCAAGCCACCACTGCGTCATCGTCGGCGTCGTGGAACGCGGTGCTGGAAATCCTCGAACCCCGTCGAACACCAACGCGCGTTGACCTGACGGTCAGCTATCGCACGCCCGAAGAGGTTCTCGATTTCGCCGCGCCGACCCTGCTCGCCGCTACTCCCGACCTCGAAGCACCCCGACCGGTTCGTCGGGCGGGACACGTCCCGACGATCGACCAAGTTGGTCCCGAAGAGTTCGCCCCGACCCTCGTCGAGATCACCCGACGAGAGGTTGAAGCCGTGGCGCCTGGTCGCATCGCCGTCATTGTGAGTGGCGAACGAGTGGACGAAATCGTGAGCATTTTGCGTTCCAAGGGGCTCGACGCAATCGATCCGCGAGTCCAGGAATCAAAGGGCCTCGGCGCCGACCTCGTGGTCTTGGCCGCCGAAGGTGCCAATGGTTTGGAGTTCGACGGTGTCGTGGTCGTGGAGCCCGGCCAAATCGCCTGTCGCGGTTCGAAGGGGCGAGCGATTGTGACGCCTCGTGGGCTGCGCACGCTCTACGTGGCGATGACTCGACCGACGAGACGTCTCGCGATCGTGGCCGCTGAGGCGCTTCCGGACACCCTGGGCTGAACGTTTCACCCAACAAGTCGCGCCGGTGTCTCGATTTCCGCTAGAAATGTATCCGTGAGTCAGGCGATTCCCCTCAATAGCCTGGCGAAGCAGGAGAAGATCGTCCACGATCGTCCGCCAATGCTGGCCATTGGTGTGATGATTTGGCTCGGCAGCGAGTTGATGTTTTTCTCCGGTCTCTTCGCCGCATTATTTACCATCCGCGCGCACCTCGCGTCGTGGCCCCCCGTCGGCACGCACCTCGACGTTTTGCAGTCGGGCATCTTCACGATTGTCCTCATCGCGTCGTCGTTCACCATGCAGTACGCAGTGTGGTTGATTGAGCATCGTCGACGAGTTGAGGCTCGCCGGTGGATCATCATCACGATTGTCATGGGTACGTTGTTTGTCTCCAACCAGGCTTACGAGTGGACGCACTTGGCGACTCGGTGGTACACGAACTCCTATGGTTCAGTCTTCTTCATTACGACCGGTCTTCACGGTCTCCACGTCATCCTCGGTCTCGTCGCCATGTCGTTCCTCTTGTTCCGCATGCGCGGTTCGCAAGGCGACCCGGGTGAACTCTCCACCTTCCAAGGCGTGAGCTACTACTGGCACTTCGTCGACGTTGTATGGATTGGGCTCTACTCAGCCCTGTTCTTGTTGAAGTAGGACTGGGTGTGACGTCAACTTTGCTCAAGCGCTGTTTCGCACTCGGCATTCTCAGCCTCTTCGGAGTCGGCCCCGCGTTGTTGTTCGTCGGTTCAGCGCAGGCTTCCACGAAGACAACGCCCTATCAGACGACGCGTGCGAACTCCGGTACGCCCAACTCGACGCAAGTGAAGAAGAACTCGAGTGGTGTCATCATCTCGTACGGCAACAGTTCGATCACCTACCGAGCACCCGATCCCGCGCTCGCCGCGCTTGGCCAGGCGCTCTTCCAGCAAAACTGCGCCTCCTGTCACGGCAATGAAGCCAACGGTGTACCGGCCAACGGCACGGCGGGCGCTTTCCCCGACCTCGTCGGTCTCGGTCCGGCCACGATCACGTTCTGGGTCGATTCGGGTCGCATGCCGGCGACGAACACCCGGGCGATCGAGGCGGTTCGTCGAAGCCCTCGTCTCAACAAGAACCAGGCGCTCGCCATTGCCGCGTGGGTGGACACCCTCGCTCCGGGTTATCCGCTCATTCCGTATCCGCACTTAAAGGAGGCCAACGTTTCGGACGGCGCCGCACTCTTCGCGCTCAATTGCGCGTCGTGCCACACCATCGAAGGTGACGGCGACGCGCTCGCCTACGGAACGTCCTCGCCGTCACTGCGTCACGTGCCGGCGATCCAAGTGGCCGAAGCAATTCGCACCGGTCCGGGCAACATGCCTCGCTTCACCGGCAACCTCAGTGACGCCCAGGTGAACGACGTTGTGAAGTTCGTGACGACTGAGATCCAACACCCCGACAACATCGGCGGCTTCGGTCTCGGAGGACTAGGTCCAGTTGCTGAAGGCTTTGTTGGTCTGGCCCTCGGTGTCGGCGTGCTGGCGCTCGTTGGCTTCTGGGTGGGAGAGCGCGACTGATGAGTGATTCACACGAGCACCGCACACCCGTTGCGCTGAAGGGACTCTCCGCCGACGATCCACACTTGCAGCCGGCGGCGCCCAATCCGCAACTCGTGGAGAAAGTCATTGCCGTCTGCTTCGTTCTCGGGGCCTTGTGTATTGCTGGTTTCGGCGCCTGTTACTGGATCAACGCCCAAGCGTGGAAACTGGGCGCGACGATGGGCTTGGGCCTTTTCTTCCTCGGCGTCGGACTCGTGGCGTGGGGTAAGTACCT
>CAJDUS010000039.1_pt1 | contig 24587 bp, 25 predicted proteins | sample 7390831 | NCBI WGS metagenome assembly CAJDUS01 (sample SAMEA7055684, study PRJEB34461) | soil metagenome | biome: terrestrial ecosystem; feature: Peninsula; material: soil | place: Antarctica | collected 2016
GAAAAGAGAACCCGCGGCTCGCGTCGTCGAGTTGATGGGACGAGACGCCGAGGTCCATCAGGACACCGACAATTAGCTCACCATTTATGAAGTCGACGTTGGCGACGATGGTGTCGCGCAATTGGCCGAAGGTCGCGTCGACGATACGGACGCGACCTTCGAATGAATCGAGACGCTCCTTCGAGGCGTCTCGGGCATCGGGATCTCGGTCGATGCCAAGAATTCGCAGTTGGGGAGCGGCCGAAAGGACGGCGTGGGAGTGCCCACCACCACCCAGAGTCGCGTCAACAACCACGCCAGCCGGCAGGCTGGCGAACAACTCGACGATTTCACTCTCGAGCACTGGTACGTGGTACATGTCCTGGGCCATCTGCAGCCTTTCAATCGTCAAGACGGGAGAGCAGGCGGAGGAGGATTCTCTACCCGTCTTGACGATTGCCAGGCTGCGCATGGTCCGCGGCCGATACTTGAGTTGCACCCCATTCATTAGTTGTTGCCTTGTTTAAAAATCTCTTCCGCCGAGTTAACTTGTTCCGCGTAGATCGCGGGATTCCACAACTCGATGTGGTCGAGTGAACCGACAATCAAGATGTCGCCACTCAGTTGCCCGAACTCCCGAATCGCACCGGGTAGTGCGAACCGTCCCTGCTTATCGAACTCGACGTCGGTGGAGTTGGCCGCCCAATAACGAGCTTGCTGGCGACCACTTGGTCCACCGGAGCGGCTCTGCTCGAGTCGCTCTTCACTCTGACGGGCGAATTCGCCGGGGGTCCAAAGTGCGACGCAGCCTTCAGAGTTGGGGCTGAGCGATCCACCGCGTTCAAACTCTGGTCGGAATTTAGCGGGCAGGATGAGTCGACCTTTCGCGTCCAGCGAGTGCTGGTACTGGCCAACAAATCCGAGCATCTAAGTTCCTCCCACGGGTTCACCACTTCCCCCCATTCGGTGACACATTACACCACTTACCCCCACAAGGGCGCAAATCCGAACAATTTCGGGTCAATTTTGGACGCAGTGCGACACGAGGTGGGGCCGGTCGGACCGGAGACGAATGAGGGGGAAGGCGCTTTACGCGTTCAGCTGAAACGAGCGATACCGCCACGGGCCGCTCAACTGTACGAGTCGATCGATGATTCGTTTCCGATCGAGCGCCGCGACGGAGGCGCCGACGTGATTATCAAGCGCAGCTGCTAAACCTTCGGGCACCGTGGCGAGGAACGCCAGTGCCTCGACCGATGGCTTTACCGGCAGCACGGTCGACACAAAAATCCCTTCACGCACCCGCCACTGAGTGACGCCGACCGTCTTGCACCCGTCGACAAACAACTCGCCAGGTCCCCGGCCGGCAAAACAAACGACTCGGTGGGTCGGCTCACCCTCGAGTGGACCATCGTGCACCGTTAACTCCGCATCAAGTTCGCCGCGCAAACTGTCGCGCCACCACTCCCCCGCACGAAGCGAACTCACGTGCAAATCACTCGACCAGCGAGCGTCATTGACGGGAATCCACCAATCAATCCAGAGGTCGCCCGGGTGGAGCACGACCAGCCCGCCACCACCACGGCGTCGACGAACGGCGACGTCGCGTAGTGCCGTCGGATCCAGGACCTCAGTTGATTGACTGCTGCCGAGCACCAGAGTTGTTCGACTCGGTCGTACCTGAAACATCGACGCTGCATCCGACCGGCGAATGCTGTCGTAGTCGTAGAGCTCTTCGACGTCTCCGCTCACGACGCTCGGGGGAGATACGGTGCCCACAACGGATCGGGATCGGGAAGATGGCGCCAACGCCACCACGGGCCGTCGGGCACGCGAGGTTCGAAATGCATTCGCCAGCCAATCTCTTCGATGAGGCGGTCGCCCTTTTGCATGTTGTGATGACGACAGGCAGCAACGACGTTTGTCCATTCGTGACGACCTCCGCGACTTCGCGGGACTACGTGATCAATGGTGTCGGCGTGTTCGAGGCAGTACGCGCAGCGGTAGCTGTCACGTAGGAGGAGCGATCGTCTCGTGAGTGGCGGCGTTCGCACCTTCGACGGCAGTTTCACCATGTCGTGAAGTCGAACGATGGCGGGGATTACAACGACGACGGTCGCCGACCGACAGACGTTTGGATGCTCGGGTGTCACGATGGGCTCAGCTCGACCTGCGAGCATCAAGACCACGGCTCGTCGCTCGCTCACGAGTTGGAGGGGCTCGAACGTCGCATTGAGTAATAGAACGCGTCCCATCAGCGGTCAGTCCTCGGCTGGCGTAGCGTCCACTGAGCGGCATCGACGACGTCGCGAGGGCCATGTCCCCGACCAGTACTTCCATTAGCCGTCACCATTCGAAAGTGCCAGTACGCCGGTTCGGGCAGTGGGAGGAACGGTCGTTCGTGCCACCACCCCGAGCGCCTCATCCGCCAGCCGGCGCGAACCAACGTAGGCGTGTGAGCGGGATGGCGAAGGAGATAGCGACCGAGGCCGGGCGCCCACACGCTCACGACCCTCCTCGCCACGCGACGAGTGCCGCGCCCAGAAGTGGGCCATCGACACCCAGTCCCGATCGGTGAATCTCCAGGTGCTCGGAGTAGTGCAGCATCGCCATCGTGTGAGCTGACTTATTGGCAACCTCGAAGAACTCGTCTCCGTACCCAAGCGCCACCGAACCCGCGATGTAGCAGTGGTTGAAGTCCAACACCGACGCGAGCGTGCCCACGGCGCGCCCGACGAGCTCGGCCGTACGTTGGCGAGTTCCATGATCGGCCTCACTAGCCGGACGACCGGTGCGCGTTTCGATTGCCCAGCCGGACGCCTCGGCCTCCAAGCAACCGTAGGCGCCACACGAACAGATGGCGCCGTCATTAACGACGTTCAGATGACCAATGTGTCCAGCGTTTCCCGAGTCGCCGTTTAAGAGTCGTCCGTCGATAACGATGCCGCCGCCAACACCGGTTGACACAACCATCGAGAGGTAGGAACGCTCGCCAATGGCCGCGCCGAAAGTACCTTCGGCTAACGCGAGCGCTCGAGCATCACCTTCGACGAAGACCTCATGGCCCAACGCCTCACGAAGTGATGAGCGCAATGGGAAGTTACGCCACGAGGGGATGTTAAGCGGAGAGACCTCTTCTCCGCCGAAGGTCATCGGACCGGCGCACCCCACGCCAACGATTTTCACCGGCGCTGAGCTCATTACTGCACGGGACAAGGCAATCACGGCTTCAATCAAATTCTCTTCGTGCTCGGCTACGAGGATTCGCTCCCGGGCGTGCAACGTTCCGTCTCCGCCTACGAACGCGGCTTCCACCTTGGTTGCACCGATGTCAAGGGCCAAACACGGGGGCGCGTTGCGCGCTACCCCGGCTTTGGTCATTCTCGAGTGCGGCGTTGACGCGACAACCAGTCGCGAAGCGAACTGGTGCGGGGACCATAGTTCGCGCGAGAATCGTCACCCTGGCTAGAACGGGTTATGTCCTGCCACGATGCGCGCCCCATAAGTCGAGCATTGCGCTCGATAACTACTGCGGAAATGAACATGAGTGCCACGCCGACGAGTCCCAAGAGAACCGAACTCGAAAAACAGAGAATCAGAATGACCAATCCGGCAACGAAACCGGCAATCCCCCAACGCACACGTCGTCCACCGTGCGAGTACACGTTGGTTTCGCGAACATTCTTCGCGAACCTGGGGTCCTGCTTCGACAACGAATCTTCAAGCTCCGCGAGGATGCGCTGCTCACGCTCTGAAAGTGGCATCACATCTCCCTTCGATTGAACCTTGACCCATAGTACCTATTCCCTAGAAGAGTTCGCACGTCACTTTTCTTAGGAAAGAGGTAATAAAATACGTGGTGTTAAAGGAGATCCCTGCCGGACCAGCCCGTTCGAGTTGCCGTCATCTGCACGGGCAATATCTGTCGCTCCCCCATGGCCGAGGTCGTCCTCGCTCAACTGATTGCGCAGGACCCGTCTTTGCGCGGTCGCGTCATCGTCTCGAGCGCCGGTACCGCACAGTGGCACGTGGGCGCGGAGATGGACCCGCGGGCCCGCGACGCTCTCGACCGCGCGGGCTTTTTGAACCCTGGTACGCCCGCAGCATTTGCCGATCGTGCCTACCTGAACGCCCACGACATCGTGATCGCCATGACTCGTGAACACGTGCACGACGTGAACCAGCGATTGAGCAACCATGACACTGAGGTCATCTTGTTGCGCAATCTCTTGGAACCGGGCGAGAACCTCGACGTGGCCGACCCCTATTACGGCGATGCCAGAGCGTTTGACGACTGTCTGGAACTACTCAGAGCAGGGGGTCTGCGTTTGACATCGGCACTTCGTTGGCGACTGGGTGCAGGCTCGTCCGAAGTTTGACCTCGGGCAACGTCAGCGAAAGAATCACGGCGAGGACGCCAATTGGCACGGCGTAGCGATAGATCTCACCAATTGATCCAGTAATCGCGTGCAAGATGACCGACAGTTCGTTCGCCGGAAGTCGACGAAGATTGTTCGGCGTCCATAGACGCGGGGCCAGAATCGTGTGCACCGAAGGATTGGCCTTCAGGCCGGCCGCCAGATGGCGCGGCAATTCGTTCACGTAGAACGCACCGAAGACCGCCGTACCGAACGAACCGCCAATCGATCGGAAGAAATTCGCACCGGCTGTCGCCGCGCCGAGGTCCTCATGTTGGACGGCGTTCTGCACGGCGGTGATAAGGACTTGCATCACGAGTCCGAGACCGGTGCCGAGGACGAGCATGTAGAGCGCCATCGTGAGCTCCGACGTCGCGACGCCGATCGTGCCAATGAGTCCGAGTCCAATGGTCATAACCGCCGTGCCGAGAATTGGGAAGGGGCGATATCGCCAACCCTTGGACACGAGCTGACCCGTGATGATTGACGCGGCGAAGAGGCCGGCCATCATCGGCAGGAGTCGAAGTCCCGAGTTCGTTGGTGACGCTCCGCGCACGAGTTGGAAGTACACCGGCAAATACGTGAGGGCACCGAACATCGCGAAACCGACGACGAAACCAATTGCCGAAGCCGACGAGAAAACTCGGTTGGCGAAGAGTCGTGGAGCGAGGATGGGCTCACTGGAGCGACGCTCGATTACGACGAAGGCGACGGCGCTGGCCAGACCTAAAGCGAGGAGAGCAATCGATTTGGACGAACCCCACGCGAACGACGTGCCGCCTAGTGAGGTGAACAGAATCAGGGCCGACGCCGAGACGGTCAACGTAATAATGCCGGCGTAGTCAATGACGTGTTGCACTCGTGCGCCGGCGCTCGGCAGTGCGGCGGCCGTTACGATGAGTGCGACAATGCCGAAGGGGACATTGACGAAGAAGATCCATCGCCACGACCAGTACTCCACAATGAAGCCGCCAAGTAACGGTCCAAGGACCGTAGCTGCACCAAAGGTGGCACCGAAGAATCCGGCGTAGCGCCCACGTTCGCGTGGCGGCACAATGTCGGCGATAACCGCTTGCGCACCGACCATGAGACCGCCACCGCCAAGTCCCTGCAGTGCGCGGAAAAGAATCAGTTCAATCATGCTGTGGGCAATACCGCACAACATGCTGCCGATCAAGAAGATGATGATGGCGGCCTGGAAGTAGACCTTGCGCCCATGAAGGTCGCCGAGTTTGCCCCAAAGTGGCGTGCTCACTGTTGACGCGAGCAGGTAGGCAACGACGACCCAGCTCAGGTGGTTGGCGCCGTGGAGATCACCGACAATCGTAGGTAGTGCGGTTGCGACAATGGTGCTGTCGAGGGCGGCGAGCAGCATGCCGAGCATGAGGGCACCAAAGACGAAGTACAGCTCGCGCTTGGGCATTGGAACGGCGAGTTCAGTGTCCATATAGTCATTTCTCCGGAAGTGGCGACGGCCCCTGAACCACGCGTTGGTGACCGCAACCTTACTGGCCCATTGTCGCTACGGCCTCCGTGGCGACGCCGTACACTTCGATAGCCAAAGGGGGCCTGATGAAGACACCACTGACTGAACTGCTGCACGTGGAGCACCCCGTGATGCTCGCGGGAATGGGGGGCGTCGCCTACAGCCAGCTCACTGCGGCCGTCTCTAACGCCGGCGGCTATGGATGCCTCGGTGCCTCCACCATGTCCAGTGAACGCCTAGCGAAGGAGATTGCCGCGACGCGCGATCTCACCGACAGGCCCTTCGGCGTTGACCTGCTCACCGCCTTCCCCGAGACCCTGACGCACAACGTTGAACTCCTGATCGAAGGTGGGGCCAGTACGTTTGTCGCCGGTCTCGGCGTGCCTAGTCACGTGATCGAACTCTGCCACAGCCACAACGTCCTGGTCATTTCAATGTGCGGCAAGGTCGAACACGCCAAGCGCGCCCTCGACGCCGGCTGCGACATCGTCGTCGCCCAGGGGACCGAGGCGGGCGGGCACACCGGCACTGTCGCAACCTTGCCACTCGTACCGCTCATTGTTGACGCCATGGACGGGGCGATTCCGGTCGTGGCCGCGGGCGGCATATTCGACGGTCGTGGACTTGCGGCAGCGCTCGCTCTGGGAGCGACCGGCGTGTGGATCGGCACCCGTTTTATCGCGACGCCCGAAGCGCGAGCGTTGCAGGGCTATCGCGAAACGATCCTCGAAACGAAGGAGGACGGCACCGTCGTCTCGCGCGCCTTTAGCGGCAAGACCATGAGGGTGCTGCGCAATGACACGACCGATCGTTACGAAGCCAATCCGTCGCTGTTAAAGAAGTTCCCCGAACAACTCGGCGTTGCCTTCAACGACGGCACCTTCCACTTGGGTGGGGACGAAATGACCGAAGGTGTCGATCCGCGTCGCGAAGGCTACCCCGCCGGTCAAGCCGTCGGCGCTATCCATTCGATTGTTCCGGCCGGCGACGTCGTGCGATCCATTGTCGAACAGGCCGAACGAGTCATCGCTGAACTCAGCACCTACTGATTTGACGAGACCGAGTGCGGTGAAGTCGTACGTTGCGCCAACGTGCGGACATAATCTTTGACCATGCCCGAGAACAGCGCCCGAGTCGACGAAATCGTTTCGGCCGTTCGCGGCGCGGCCAAACGGGTAACGGTCGCGAAGCGAACCGTGGCCGAAGTCCTCGTGAGTGCCACCGGACATCTGACCGCGGACGAAATAACTCAAGAAGTCCAGAAACGTCAACCCGACGTCAGCCCGTCGACGGTCTACCGAATCTTGGAGGAATTTGAGGCATTGCAGATCGTGGTGCACGCCCACCTCGATCAACACGCCGCCGTCTACCATCTCGCTGGCGCAGTTCACGGACACCTCACCTGCGAGATGTGCGGCGAGACGTTTGAAATACCGGCAGTGCACTTTGACGCCCTCAGTAAGGACCTCCAAAAAACCTTCGGCTTCCTATTGGATCGACACCACGTCGCCGTCACCGGGACGTGCGACTTCTGCCAACACGCTCGACATTCGAACGCCTAACGAGTCGAGCTGTTAGGCACTTCCTACGAGACCACAGGGTCTGCGCAAGTGTGTTCAGTAGAGTTGTTCAAGGAATCTCATGATAAAAATTGACCATCTGACGAAGCGGTACGCCAACACGCTCGCCGTCGATGATCTGGATTTCGAAGTAAAACCCGGCGTGGTCACCGGATTCCTCGGACCGAACGGCTCGGGTAAATCGACGACGATGCGCATAATTTTGGGCCTCGACCATCCGTCGAAAGGTCGGGCCACGATCAACGGAATGCGCTACACCGACTTGAAGTCTCCCTTACACGAAGTCGGCGCCTTGTTAGACGCCAAGGCCGTCCACCCAGGTCGCACCGCGCGCAATCATCTCCGATCACTCGCGGCGTCCAATCAGATAAAGCGCTCGCGCGTCGACGACGTTTTGGAGTTTGTCGGCATTAGTTCCGTCGCCAACAAAAAGGTTGGCAGCTTCTCGCTCGGAATGAGTCAGCGATTGGGCATTGCCGGGGCGCTCCTCGGCGACCCCGGCGTGTTGCTCTTTGACGAGCCCGTCAACGGACTCGACCCCGAAGGCATCCGGTGGATCCGCGATTTCTTCCGCACGCTGGCGAACGAAGGTCGCACGGTGTTCGTCAGTTCCCACTTGATGAGCGAGATGGCAGTGAGCGCCGACCAGATTATCGTCATTGGTCGCGGAAAATTCATTACCTCGGGTTCGGTCGACGATCTCACGAAGACGGCTGAAGGAACCGTGCTGGTTCGAGGATCGGATCACACGGCGCTTACTGCAGCGTTGACGGCGCAGCACGGTGTCGTGCACGACAGCAATGATAATGGACTCACCGTTGGAGGGCTCACGTCCGATCAGATTGGACGGCTTGCCTTCGACGCGGGCATCACGCTGTTCGAACTGACTCCTCAGCGCGCGTCACTCGAAGAGGTCTTCATGGGCCTCACCGCCGACTCCCTCGAATTTGGCGCACAACATCCGACGCCCGGAGCCATACGATGAGAAACGAATCCACGTTGGGGGCATCCACGCGCGCCGAATGGATTAAGTTCCGAACGGTTCGTTCCTCGACGTGGGGCGTGTGTACGACCGTCGTTTTCATGATCGGTCTCGGTGCCTTGTTCGCGGTATTGACGCGAACGCACTGGACCCAGCTCTCGCCACTCCGGGTCGCCACCTTCGACCCCGTATCCAATAGCTTGGGCGGCATCCTTCTGGCGCAGTTCGCCGTCGGCGTGATCGGCGCGATGTTCATCACGAGTGAGTTCACGTCGGGTTCAATCCGAACTACGTTGACCGCCGTACCCAATCGCGTGCGACTTTTGGCGAGCAAAACTTTGGTGCTGCTACTCAGCATGCTGGTAATTGGCGAGTTCGTCTGCTTCGCCGCGTTCTTGATTGGTCAGCGAATCTACTCTGGCGTCGTGCCAACCGCTTCGCTCACCAATGGCACGGTGTTGCGATCAGTGGTGCTGGCTGGTATCTATCTCGTGCTCTTGACACTGCTCGGCTTCGCCCTTGGCGTGATGTTTCGCCAGAGTGCCGCAACGATTTCCATTTACGTCGGGGTCTTGCTCATAGTGCCCCTGATTATCTTCTTTCTTCCCCAGAGTTGGCAGAACGACATGCAACGGTTTGAACCATCCTCACTCGGTCAAGCAATGGAATCGCCGCTCGCGCAAAGCAACTCGTTCGGCGCCTGGAGCGCCGCACTCGTTCTGCTCATCTACGTCGTTGTTCTGCTGGGTATTGCGTTGACCACCTTTCAAACTCGTGACGCGGGGGCCAATTCGTAGCGCCGATTAGTTTGGCGCCATGGAACTCATTGACGCCCTTCGCACAACCGGATCAGTCAGGAACTTCACTGGTCAACGGGTCCCCGACCAACTCGTGTTCGACGTACTGAACGACGCGCGATTCGCCCCTTCGGGCGGCAATCGACAGGCCTGGCGGGTCATCATCGTGAACGATCCCACACGTCGCGAAGCCATCGGTGACCTTTACCTCGACGCGTGGCACGACTACGTGGGTCACGTTTTGGCCGGTCTGATTCCCTTCTCACCTCTGGCCAGTCAGGGGGATCGTGCTTTAGCCTCCTCCAAACGCGACGACGCGATTGCCGTTTCTAATCCCAACGGCTTCCCGGAGAACCTGGCGAAGGTTCCCGTCATGCTCGTAGTGTGCGCCAACCTCGAATCCGTGGCGGCGACCGACCGCGACCTCGGTCGATACCAACTTACGGGAGGTGCATCCATCTACCCCTTCGTGTGGAGCATCTTGTTGTCGGCGCGCGCGCGAGGGTTGGGGGGCGTGATGACGACCGTCGCCACTCGCAAGGAACCTGAACTTCGCGTCCTGCTCGATCTACCAGACGACGTGGCCGTGGCGGCAGTCGTCGCGCTTGGTTATCCCGAAAAAATCCACACCAGACTGACGCGCAGCGCAGTCAACGACTTCACGACGATCGATTCCTTCGACGGTCCGGCGTTTACGCCGACGCCGAGTTAATTGTCGAAAATCTCCTCGTTGTACGCCGTATCGTGGGCCGAACGCCGTCAATCAGGAGCGGTGAACGCATGGCCAACACCTCCCCCGCCGGTGTCGACATTGCCCCAAGAAAATCACCATTGGCAATCTGTTCCTGGGCGAAGGCGCCCGCGACGTCGAGAATCGGCGCGAACGGAACGCCCGACGACCCAAGGACTTTCAACCAGTCGCCGGTCGAACGTTTCACGAAGATGGAATTCAATTGAGCGCTCAACGCCACTTGGTCCTTCACCCGAGAGTCATTGTCGGCCCACTCAGTGCGCGCCGCAAGGTCTGGGTCGTGGAGCGCCGCGACGAGCTTGGCGTACTGCGCGTCGGTGCCAACGGCGAGCAAGAGCAATCCGTCGGCGGTGGTTACCGGTCCGTATGGCGTAATGCTCGGGTGGTCGTTGCCGAGTCGCTGAGGATTAACGTTCGTCGCCAAATAGCCCTGCGCCTGATTGATGAGCGCGCTCATGGTCGACTCGAGCAGTGGCGCTTCGAAGTGACGGCCGGGCCGGTTGGTTACCTTAGCAAATAGTCCGCTCAACAGGGCGACCGCGCCGTAAAGTCCAGTGAGCACGTCGGCGACGGGGGCCCCAACTTTGGTGGGTGGACCGTCCGCTTCCCCGGTGACGCCCATCAGACCCGATCGGGCCTGGGCCAACAAATCAAACGAAGGGAGGTCGGCCACTGGTCCTCCCGTGGTCGCGGGCGTGATGCTCACCCACACGCAGTCGGGATTTAAGACTCGTAGTCGTTCAATTCCGAGTGACGCAAACTGACTCGGCAGATAGTTCTCGATGACGGCGTCGGCCCGACGAACAAGTTCGCCAATACGTTCGAAGTCCTTCGGATCTCGAAGATCGGCCACGACGTTTCGACGGTGGCGATTGACTGCCAAATAGTACGTTGCGTCGTCGCCGAATCGCGGTGGGGCTAGTGCACGCACCGGGTCGCCCGCGGGGCCTTCCACTTTGATGACATCGGCCCCGAGGTCCCCGGCAATCATCGCGACCAGCGGCCCCGCGAGCACCCGCGAAAGATCGAGGACTCGTACACCTTCAAGCGGTAGTCTCGTGCCGACGTTGGTCGGGTCCAGATCCCACGTCATCAGAGAACCTTGGACAAGAAGAGCTTCAGTCTCGCCGAGGATGGCGTCGAGAGCACGGTGCGCGGATCGCCCGACTCTTCGATGACGCCACCGTCGAGAAAGTACACCGTGTTGGCGACTTCGCGGGCGAAATTCATCTCGTGCGTGACCACGATCATCGTCATGCCGCTTCGGGCCAGGTCCTTCATGACGTCTAGGACCTCACCCACCAATTCCGGGTCGAGCGCTGACGTTGGTTCGTCAAAGAGCATCAACTTTGGTTCCATGGCGAGTGCCCTCGCGATAGCAACGCGCTGTTGCTGTCCTCCCGAGAGTTGGCTGGGGTAGTGCTTCTCCTTGTCGTTGAGTCCCACCCGACTGAGCAGTTCGCGCGCCTTGGTCTTGGCGACGTCGTCACTTACGGCCTTCACCTTCACTTGTCCAATCGTGATGTTCTGGAGAACAGTGAGATGTTGGAAGAGATTGAAGCGCTGGAAGACCATGCCGATCTGGGCTCGTTCGTGGCAGATTTTCTTGTCAGTAAGTTCGTAGAGTTTTCCACCGCGCGCCTCGTATCCCACAAGTTCCCCGTCGACGCGAAGCTCGCCCTTATCGTGCTTTTCGAGGTGATTAATGCACCGCAGGAGCGTGCTCTTACCCGATCCCGACGGCCCAATGAGACACGTCACTTCGCCACGGGCCACCGTGAAGTCAACGCCCCTCAGTACTTCGACACCGAAATACGACTTGTGCAGGCCGACGGCTTGAACCATGGGGAGGCTCATCGTGGCACCCCCGCTCCCGCGAATCGCCGGGTGTGTAATTTTGACGATATTCCGTGGAGGTCTTCGCGGATGCGCTGAATCGGGGTGGGTGGAGGGTTACGCAGGGCACCCTTTGCGAAATGACGCTCGAGGTAGAACTGTCCAATTGACAAGATCGTCGTGACGATCAGATACCAAAGACTGGCGGTGATGAGAAGGAAGATCACCTTGAAATTGGTCGAGCTGATGATATCCGTGGCGCCCAGGAGCTCGTACACGCCGATCGTGCTCGCCAATGCCGTCGTTTTTAGCATTGAGATGACTTCATTTCCGGTTGGAGGAAGGATCACCCGCATGGCCTGAGGCAGGACCACGAGGCGTAACGTCTGACCACGCGTCATGCCAATTGACGTTGCCGCCTCGGTTTGGCCCTCATCAATGGCCAGTAGTCCAGCGCGAACTATTTCGGAGAAGTAGGCGCCTTCATTCAGCCCAAAGGCAATGCACGCCGCCACGAACGGAGTGATGATGGAGCCGACGTTCACCACGAAGAAACTGACGTGAACGAAGGGAACACCCACCGAAATCGTTTTGTAGAGCGCGTTAAAGGCGAACCAGAACAGCAACTGCACGAGGACGGGCGTGCCACGAAAGAACCACGTGTACGTCCAGGCCGTGGCCGAGATCAGTCGACTTCGCGATCCGCGCATGATGGCGAGAACAACACCAATCGTGATACCCATGACCATTGCGATGACCGTCAATTCCAACGTCCTCACGAGGCCGTCAAGTACTTCGGCGGACGTGAAGTACTGGCCAACGACGTCCCATCCAAAGCGCCACTCGTGCATCTCGTGACAGCTCCGGACGCCGTTTTTGGTGGCGCAGGCGAGAAGCCCCGTGCCGGGGCGCGAGAATAACGTCTGCACGAACATAACGATCAGCACCAAAGTGATGAACATACCGACCCAGCGGCCGTAATGACGAACGGGGACGACCTGGGCTGCGCCGTCCTCGTTCGTCGTCATGGTGAAGTTGTACTACCGAACTTAGGAAATGGCTCCATTGAGGACAATTTTCCCTGAGGTCAGTGCGCCACCGGTCACGCCCCACTTCGCCAAGATGGCGTGGTACGTGCCGTTGGCGATGAGGGTTTTGACCGCGGCCTGAATGGCCTTGGCCAAACCCTTACCGGCCGTTGTCTTGTTGGTCGCCATACCGTAGGGAGCGACTTCAATGGCATTTCCGACGACCTTGAACATTCCATTCGACGTCGAGGCGATGAAGCCCGCAATCTGACTGTCGACGAATCCGAACGTCGAGTGACCCGCTTGCACCGAGAGGTTCGCCTCGGTCTGGGTCGGGAATGATGCCACGGTCAACTTCTTGTTCGCGGGGCACGTCTTGGCCGTGGCGTCTGCGTCGCTCTCTTCGGTTGTGCCGGTCTCGACGGCCACGGACTGGCCACAAAAACTCTTGAGGCCGGTGAACTTTGCCGTCGTGGACTTCAGTCCGTACACACCCTCGCCAGCCTGGAAGTAGTCAACGAAATTGACGCTCTTCTCGCGCTCCTTAGTGTCGGTGAATGACGAGTTGCCCACGGCGTAACGGCCGGAATCAATTCCGCCGATGATGCTGTCGAAGGTCACGTTGTTCTCGTTGATCTTGAGCCCGAGCGTCGTGCCCACGGCCTTCATGAGGTCGACGTCGAATCCAATCATCTTGGTGCCCTTAATGGACTCGTCGGGCGGATACGTCGCGTCGGTCGCAACCTGGAGCGTCTTGCCCTTGAATGAAGCGGGGACGAGTGCGGCGTCCATGGCGTTGTGCTTTCCCGTTATGGAGCTGGCACCGGCCGTCACGCTGCCGGCGAGGACCAAAGCCGCAACACCGCCTACGGCCAGAATCTGGCGGACTCGAATAAAACTCTGCATTAAAACTCCCCTATGTAGCCATCGCCGAACTCGGCGTCTGGCCTCCATTGCTATCAGAAATAGCCGCCCCTTTTCGAGCACACCCTGAACGGGTGCTTTAGCGACTGGAGACGAGCTCGTGCGCTCCGTGCCGAGCGTGGGCCGGAAGATAGATGAATACGACAATTGCCACGACGAAAGCCGTGGCCGCCGCGACCAGGCATCCACGATGAAGACCGGTCATGAAGGCCGCCGTTACGCGTTCGTTTAGGGTCGTGTGGACCGATTGCGGTAGTCGCGCCACCGTGGCCTTGGCCGCTTGCATTGAAGTCTGAGCAACGTGGTACTGCGCTCTCGTGAGACCGTGACCGAGGAACGGCGCGAGCGCTCGTCGAATACCCGGCGCGAAGAGCGAAGCGAAGACCGACCCAATAATCGCCACGCCCATCGTGCCGCCGAGCTCGCGAGTCGTTTCGTTGCCAGCGGCGCCGGGACCGATCTGCTCGGGCATGAGGGTTTCCATGGTGGCGGCGACCGACGGCGCGTTGACGAGTGAGAATCCGAATGCGAGCGTCAGCATCGAACCGAGAATCGGCCCGGAGTAGGAGGAGGTTGCAGAAAGTGAGGACATCCAAATGAGGCCGAGCGCGGTGACGACGAGGCCGAGGGGGACGACGAAACGCGGGCCGAGGCGCAGGGCCGCCACGGCGCCGAGCGGTGTGGTCACGATGACGGCGAAGGCGAAAGGCAGCGTGTGCACTCCGGCCGAGAGTGCCGAGTAGCCGAGGACCAGCTGGAAATATTGCGTAACGAGAAAGATGAATCCGAAGAGGCAGAAAAAATTCGTGGCCATCGCCCCGGCGCTGGCGGAGAACTTCCGGTTTTTGAAAATCCGAACGTCGAGCAACGGTCCGGTCCGACCAAGTTCGTAGTTGGCGAATCCGGTGAGCAGCAAGATGGCGGCGCCGAAGAGGACGAGCGTGGGCGACGAACGCCATCCCCACGACGGACCTTCAATGATTGCCAACGTGAGCGCGGTAATGCCGGCCGTGCCGAGGACGAGACCACCGAAGTCAACGGGATGACGTTGCGGACTCACGGACTCGGGCACGACGAGGCCGACGGCGATGAGTCCGATTATCGCAATTGGTACATTGACCAAGAAGATCGACCCGTACCAATAGTGAGTAATGAGTGCACCGCCGGCAATTGGGCCGAGCGCAATCGCCACGCCCGTGGTCGCACCCCAAATACCGAATGCCTTCGCGCGTTCACTGGTGTCGTTAAAAACCACCGTCAAGGTGGAGAGGGTGGCGGGAAAGATGAACGCCGCAGCGGCGCCCATCAACGCTCGAGCGATTAACAGTGTCTGCACGCTGTGTGAAAAGGCGGCAAGCAACGAGAAGAGGGCGAAGCAGACGAGTGCCAGCTGCATCACCTTTCTGCGGCCGAGTCGATCCGAGAGTCCGCCGCCGGCGAGGAGCAGTCCCGCAAAGGGCAGCGAGTATCCGTCAACAATCCACTGGAGGGAGGAGTTTGACGCGTGGAGATCTTTCGAAAGCGTGGGAAGTGCGACGTTCACGATTGTGTTGTCGACGACAACGAGAAAAACCGCAATGCAGAGAACGAAGAGAACTAGCCATCGGCGCTCACCAGAAAACGTTGGCACGTACCCTCCAAATGGACTTCGTTCTATATTAGTTATCAAGTCGGAAGAAAGTGACCATTCGGCCTGAGCGAACGCTTTTGACCTTATCCAAACAAGGAGTCCCGAGTCGGGACTCCGTTGGCTACGACAAAACCATTTCTTGAGCGGCGGCGAACCCTGAGGGCCAGCGGCCCGGTCGACTGGGCCGAAGCAGCATGTCGGTCATTTCTCGGCGCATGTGCTCTTGACGCCACACCAACTGTTCCTGGGCGGCGCGCAACGTTCGCTCCAGGTCGTTACATTCAGTGCGCCATGTCGGATCGAGTAGAAGATCAAAGCATTTATACGATCCGTCGGCGAACTGCACGTAACCCAGGTCGTCGCTTACCGACACCGCGAGATTGGCGAGGGAGAGTGACCGGTCCCTCGGCCAGCGGCCCGGCGCACTTCGGATCTGGTAGGTGCGGTAGTCCCATTCGTAGTGGGCTGCTCGTCGCCACGCAACATCCTCACCGTCCATCAACGCTCTGAGCGACCTCCCGTCGCACTGCGTCGGCTCATCGAGCCCCAAAGCGTCGGCGAGGGTCGGAAGAAGATCGACGTTCTCAGTCAAGTGGTGCACGACGCGCCCGTCGTTGTTCGTCCGCGGATCGCGCCACAGCCCGATGATGTGGTAGCTCTGAGGGAAGAAGCCAAGTTTTTCCTTCAGGCCGTGATCACCTAGTTGGTCGCCGTGGTCGGCAGTGATAACCACGAGCGTGTCGTGCCATTCGCCACGATCTTCGATGGCGCGTACGACTCGACCGAGTTGGAAGTCGACCTCGCTGATCATGCCGTAGTACTGCGCCCGGAGGGCCCGCATTTCGTGAATGTCCGTCGGCGCGGCGCTCGCTTCCACCTGCATCGCGGCGTCGTGGAGCCAGTGACGTTTATCCTTTTCCACCGGTGAAATGGGTAGTTCGACGTCGGCCGGGTCGTACATCCGTGAAAACTCTCCCGCTGCGGCGTAGGGAGGATGCGGGCGAAGGTAACTGAGATGTGCAAACCACCCGTCGTCCTGCTTCGCGAGCCACTCTTCAAAACGAGATGTCAAAAATCCGCTCAACGAATATTCGGCCGGACGGTCGGGTTCAGTTCGAAGGGCCGGTTCCCAACCACTCGGCACGTCGTAGCCAAGGGCGCGCAGGTAGTGGATCCATCCGGCCTGACTCTCGGGAAGATAGAGGCCAACGGAGAACCCTGGCAGCACGCCGTCGTAACCGTCGAGTCGAGGATCGTCGGGGCCATTGGCTGAATTGGGATCGAGGCCCTGATCCGTGTAGCCGAACAATGTGGGATCGTAACCGGCCCGTCGAGCAACCAACGAGATGTTGTCGAGTCCACGCGGCAACGGCGTACCATTCGCGACGACGCGATTGTTCATTTGATACGTGCCGGTATAGAGCGCGGCGCGTCCCGGCGAGCAGGGAGCGGCCTGCGAGAAGTGGCGTTCGAAGCGCACACCCTCACGGGCGATGCGGTCGAGCGTGGGCGTCCGTACGAGGCGGTGGCCGGCCGCGGCGTACCCGTCACCTCGAAACTGATCGAGCGTGATGAATAGGACGTTCACGTCGCCGCGTGCTCCACGAATCGATGCATGTGGAGAGCGAGATCGTCGATAATGTCAAGTGTCTCGGGCACCAGTATCGGCAATCGAAGGAAACCGTGAATCATGTCCTCGGCCTCAAGCAACTCGACCCGAACGCCGAAGTGTTCGAGCAGTCCCGCGTAGGCCACGCCTTCGTCACGCAGCGGGTCACACTGGGCGACCACAACGATCGCCGACGGCGCCCCGATAAGGTTCTCAAACATGAGGGGGCTAACGCGCGGATCGGTGTGATCGCGCCACTGTCCGAGGTAGAGCTCGTAGTCGTATCGCAGGTGATCGACGTCGAGAACGTGCCCGCTGCCAAACTTCTTCACGGAATCGGTGTAGAGCTCGGGCCCGAGCGTTGGATAGATGACGACCTGGCCCGCGATGGCGAGCCCCTCGTCCTTGGTCAGCGCACTGGCTACCGTCATCAACGTTGCGCCGGCGGAGTCGCCCATCACGATCAGTTCGACGTTCGGCTCGTCGAATTCGGCTAAGTGCGCAGCGACGTAGCGAAGAGTGTCGACGGCGTCGTCGATACCCGACGGAAACGGGTGTTCCGGGGCCAAGCGGTAGTCCACGGCGAGAAAACGCATTCGGGTATCGGCCGAAAGCCGTCGACAAAGTGCGTCGTGGGTGTCGAGGTCTCCGACCACGAAACCGCCGCCGTGAAAGTACACAACCAGCGCCTTGCTCTCGTCGTCCAAGGGCACGTACAGGCGCGCGTGAAGCGTTCGACCGTCGAGTTCTAACTCCATGTTGTGAACCGACGACACTTCTTCCACGTCGCCTCGTTGCGATAATGCCAGTTTCCGATAAGCATCGCGTCGTTCGTCGGCACTCATCGACGAGGGGTGAACGGCCGGACTTTCGCGCACGGCACGAACATACGGTTCCAGTGCTGGGTGGATCATTCCAACCTCCATCGCCCAAGACTACGCACCGCGCCTCCCCGCACTGACCACGCGCGTTCTACGCGCTCACCTCATCCCAACTGTTCCACGCCTGTTTCACGTTTTCCATGGCATCGCGCCAACCCCGACGAGCGACCTTGCGCCCCTCGTTGTGGAAGTCCTCAATCTCGAAGAGCACGTCATCCAGATTGGGCTCGGTCACCATAAGTGCGCGAAGCCATTGACGGGTTGACGCCTGATCGTGGACGACGCCTAATTTCTTCTGCGCCGTCTCGGCCGCTCTCGCGACGCGAAGCGCCGGCGCCCCCTCGACGAGTCCGACCACTTCGCAACCGCACTGCAGGCGCTTGAGTTCGATTCGAAGTTGGTGAAGATTCTCATTGTTCTGGTGGTCTTGGGCCACGCGACGAGCCTTTTTGAACTCACGCCACGCGGGCTGGAGCAGTGACGGAAGATCGTTGGTCATCGCTGACGTGCTCGCGGGCGAAAAGCGAATAGAACGAACGAGCGTCGCCACCTCGTCGATGACGCTGGCGTAGCGCTTGGTCGACCTCTCCACCGCGCAACGCTCCTGGGCGTCATCAATTAGCCGGTCGATCCGCCACGTGACGAAATGTTGTACGTCAACATCGCGGATTAGCCCGAGGGAGTCAGCAACCGACGTGCGCAGTACGTCGAGGTCGCGCACTTCGCCGAGCACGCCTGCGTACCACGAGAGTTCGCCCAGCAATGGCGTGGACCACTCGGGGTCGAAGAGATCGCCAAAGGTGCGTAATGTTGATCGGAGGCGCCGAATACTGAGGCGCGCCTGATGCACCTGACCGAGGGTCGAATTACGACGTCGAGGTACTCGTCGAGCCAACGTATAGGTAATTTCGCGCGAAGCGGCCTCGAGCCTCTTCATCGACTGTTCCTCCGAAAGGTCGTTCAGGACGAAGTTTCGGGCGTATTGATCAAGCACATCGGTTAGGACAAGACGCGGCACTGGTGTGATGGCGCGAGCTGGCGACTGAGCGGAAACGTTGACGCTGGTGCTCGCGTGAGGGGGAACCACAACTTCGTTAGACACGATGCCTCTTCTTCGACGAACCGAATACGGACGAGTTGAGCCAATGATGAATGGTGAGCACACCCGAACTCACCACGTTCCTCGTGCCGTGGCTGCACACCTCGTCACGAGGTTTACGAGTCTAGGTTTCCCGGCGGATCTTGGGCGAGGGCACTTCGTGCGACGTCAAGTTCATCAGGATTGACCGATATCGACCCGACGCCAAGACGAACCAACCTCTCGATGTAGATCGGACGATTAGAAGGAATTCCGGTGATCGACGATTCGATGCCGGCCATATTCGCTCGAGCAATGATTCGCGACACGGCGTCGAACACTGCAGCGTCAGTCTCATCAAAGAGCCCATCGGTCGCCGGTGAATCACGGTCGACGCCCAGTACCAGTTGCGCCAAGGTCTGGAGACCTATTGTGACACCCCTCGCGCCCATAGATCCGTATTCGGGAATACGGTGGGCGACCGAGGGAACCTCGGCCATCACTGACACGAGAAGATCGTCACCGATGGCACTCCCACGAATCAGGTCAAGGCAAGCCCGAAGTTCCCAGTTACTTCGAACGAAGGGTATCGCGACCCGGAGATTCGGCGACTCGCTGAACACGCGCGCCACGGCGTCGAGCTCGAGACGAAAGACGTCGGGGTCTCGCACCGCGCGAGAACATCCCCGTAGTCCAGTCATCGGATTCTCTTCCACCATTTCAAAACGATCTGACCCTTCGAGCAGAGCGAATTCGTCACTTCGAAATTCAAGAAACCGGTAGAGCACCGGACGACCTTCGAACGCACGCGTAATCGTGAGGAGCGGCTCAACTAACGCGTCGACGAACGCTGTGCGCTGGCCCCGTTCGATGAGAAGTTTCGGGTGGACGCCGGCCAAGGCGTCCGTAACCATGAATTCGGCTCGTAGAAGGCCCACACCATCAACATCGAGCGCGGCGACTTCTTCGGCGTGTTCCGCGAACGCAAGATTGATCATCAACTTCGTAGTGCCTCGTCCACCCGAAAGGGGTGTGCGACGCCTGGCCGTCCGACTCGGGTCGCACACTGGAGGACGAAACGAGCCCAGTTCGCGAGGACGTAGCGGTAGTGAGTTCTGTCCGAGTTCCACGAGGACCTCCATTCAAACTGCGTACCGCGTTCATTTGAGTTTCGACCCAGACGATGACGATTGACTAGAGCCCAAATGCCCTAAATTGGCGCCCGATACGCTAAGCGTCGAACAGCGCCACGAGTTATGAATTGCAGAACGGTGGTACGGACGTACGAATTATTGAAGCGACGCCACTCTTGGAGCGGACGACCGGGCTCGAACCGGCGACCTCGACCTTGGCAAGGTCGCGCTCTACCAACTGAGCTACGTCCGCGTGGCACTCACATTAGTCCATGAGTAGCGTCCGTCAAGCGTCGCTAATCTCCGCTACTCGTAATTAGGAGGTTCGCTTCATCAAGCAAATAATCACGTAACGAGGCCAGATCAGGCATGACCGCGGCACTGGCTAGTAAGCCGAACTCCAAGTTCTGTTCAAATCCAAGGACGGTGATATTGAGTGAGATCGGCCCTAACAGTGGGCCGACGGGGGCAGCAGAGAGCACGCGGTGACCGCTCAACCACAGAGGTATTGGTGGTCCTGGCACTGATGACACCATGAGATTCGCCATGGGTGGCAGGTGGTCGAAGAGTTTGAGCGAGGACATGATTTTTCCACCCAGCGACAGCGCCAAGGGGCCAAGTATTTGAGGCATGTCGCTGAACATCTTCGCCCGACTCTGTCGCTGCACGCCAACCGTCCTCGCCGAGTCCTGCGCAATTGCCCGAAGCCGTTCGAGGGGGTCGGCGATGTCGGCGTGGAGCGCCACCAGCATGCCCGAGATCTGGTTACCCATGCCACTGGTTTCACTTTCGCCCCGGACGTTGATTGGCACGAACGCAATGAGGTCGCGGCGCAGCACATCACCACGATCTTGTAGGAGTCGCCGTAATGCACCACTCGTTGTGGCCATGACGAAATCGGTGACGGACGCGCCGTGTCTCTTGGCGGCGCGCTTGGCGTCGGCGAGCGGAATCGTCATTCGGTGATAAGTCTTTTCGACGCTCGCCATTGCGTTGAGCGACGAATGTCGGGCCTCAAAGATCGATGGCTGGTGGGGTGTCGCACTTCTTCGACCCCGTCCGACGCCCACCATAACGACGGTTCGCACAACCTCAAAGAGTCGCGTCACCCACGACATCATGGCGTCGAGCGCCAAGTTCGGCCGATCGCGCAGCCGTTTGAGGGCTTCAGCGAGAAGTCCCACCGAGGTGGTCGCCGGGGCCGTTCGTTCGTCAACTTCTTCAATCGGCGCGGGAGCACGGACTTCGGGTGAGATGTCGAAGAGTCCGGCGAACGTTTCGGCACCCGACACACCATCGGCGAGTGAGTGATGCACTTTCAATACCAGGGCGACGCGACCGTTCTCCAGACCTTCGACGCACATGAGCTGCCACCGAGGTCGCGTCGGCACCAGCGATCGAGAGAGAAAGTCTGATACCAACGCGTCGAACTGAACTGGGGAACCGGGCGACGGGAGCGCGACTCGCAGCACGTGTCGATTGACGTCGAAAGTGGAGTCGGGAACGAGGGCCGGCCACGTCACATCGAATGGTGAGCGAACGATTCGCTGTGTCAAGACGGGAATCTCGTGGAGTCGTTCGACGATGTTCTTGCGGATCAGGTCGAAGCGCTCCGTGGGATCCATCACGTTGTCGACGTCGAGTTCAATGACCGCACCGATGTTCATCGCCGAACCCGGAACTTCGAGTAGAACGAATGCGCTATCGAGCGGATCGAGAATCCGACTCAACGTCCACTGCTTCCGAACCCACCCACACCGCGCTCGGCGTTCGGCAGCTCTTCGACCGTGCGAAAATGAGCCGCTGGTACTGGCAGGACTACGAGTTGAGCGATCCGGTCGCCTCTCTTCACTTCGTAGTCCGACGTCGGGTCGAGATTCACCAATGCGATCAGCACCTCCCCGCGATAACCCGCGTCAATGAGACCGGGCGCGTTGATACACGTCACTCCGTGTTTGGCGGCCAATCCACTTCGCGGCAGCACGAAGCCGCCGTGACCTTCGGGAATGGCGATCGCGAATCCGGTGGCGACGAGCGCTCGACCGCCGCCAGCGCGCAGGGTGTACGACTCCACGGCGACCAGATCACAACCGGCGTCACCTTCATTGGCGTAGACCGGCAGGGCGGCATCGGGGTTCAACACCTTGACGAGGATTTCCATAGAGGCGAGGCTATCGCCCGTTGCTTCAAGTTGACGTTTGGATTATGTAGTGTCAGACCATGCTCGTATGGATGGATTTGGAAATGACCGGACTCGAACCTACGCGTCACGTCATCGTCGAAATCGCCACGATTATCACCGACGACAACCTCAACGTCGTTGCCGAAGGTCCCGATTTGGTCATTCACGCGTCCCCCGAACAGATGGCCGAGATGGGCGACTTCGTAACGGCGATGCACACCAAATCCGGCCTCATCACAGCAATCGAAGCATCAAAGGTGACTACGAAAGCGGCCGAAGACCTGACGCTGGCGTTTTTGAAAGAGCACATTGCCGAAGCCCGCACAATTCCTCTCTGCGGCAACTCCATTGGCACCGACCGCCGCTTTCTCCAGGAGTACATGCCCACGCTCGAGGAATTCTTTCACTACCGCAACGTCGACGTGTCAACTTTGAAGGAGTTGACCCGCCGCTGGCACCCCGAAGTACTCGACGCTATGCCCGAAAAGGAGACGACGCACCGCGCCCTCGACGACATCCTCGAGTCAATTGCCGAGCTCACGCACTACCGCGACACCCTATTTCCACCGGCCAGCGCCACCAAGTGATCTCGCCACCATGAGCGACGTGCCACTCTCCATCGCTGACGCGGACGCCCAGATGCTCGCACCCGGTTCGATGTTCGAGACCGAACGAGCGACCATCAACGGCATCGAAATGACGGTATGGAAGCACGCGCCGGCCAATCTCCGACAGATCCTCGACCTTTCGCTCAATCACGCCTCACGCGACTTCCTCGTTTACGAGGGCCAACGCTTCACGTTCGACGAGCACTATCGCCACGCCTCGACGCTCGCTGCGCGATTAATGGATGTCGGCGTCACCAAGGGCGACCGCGTCGCCATTGCGTCGAGAAACCTTCCTCAGTGGATCGTCGCTTTCTGGGGGGCGATCCTCACCGGAGCGGTCGTCGTTCCCATTAATGCCTGGTGGACGCCCGAAGAGTTGCAGTACGGTCTGAGCGACTCCGGCGCATCAGTCCTCTTCGTCGACGAAGAGCGTCTTGAGCGCGTTCGTACCCAATTGAACGATCTAGGTGACCTTACGACCATCGTCGTACTCAGTGAGGACCCATCACGTTCGGCTCGACTGGGTGACGAGCATCCGCGCGTTCGAATCATCGACTTCGATGCCTTCGTCGGTGCCGTTAACGGCGATGCCACACCGCCCGACGTGATCATTGAACCAGACGACGACGCCACCATGTTCTACACCTCGGGCACGACCGGGCACCCCAAGGGCGCCGTCGGCACCCACCGCAACGCCGTCACCAATTTGATGAATCTCTTCTACGTCGGTCAGCGAGCGACTTTGCGATTCGGCGTCGGCAATCTCGACGACAAGGGCGAGAGCATACCTAACGCCGGCCTGCTTAGTGTCCCCCTCTTTCACGCGACCGGCTGCCTCGCCTCCATGATCACCAGTACGGCGGCCGGCGGAAAAATAGTCATGATGCATCACTTCGACGCCGGCAAGGCGCTCGGACTCATTGAGTCGGAGCGGCTCACCATGTTCGGGGGCGTGCCGACCATTGCGATGCAGATTCTCGACCACCCGGACTTTAAGAAGTTCGACACCTCAAGTGTGAAGTCAGTCTCCTACGGTGGGGCGCCGGCGCCTCCCGACCTCGTCAAGCGAATCCGCGCCGCGTTCCCGGGTGGTCAAGCGGGCAATGGCTACGGGCTCACTGAGACCTCAGCGGCCGTCTGCTTGAACGGCGGCGCGGACTACGTCGCAAAGCCCGAGAGCTGCGGGCCGGCGGTTCCCGTCGTCGAGATTGCGATTGTTCCTGAGGACTTCGAGGGCGACGAACCGCCCCAGAACCGTCCCACCGGCTCAACCGTGCTCGGTGAGCTCTGGGTGAAGGGACCGAATGTCGTGCGCGGTTATTGGAACAAGCCTGAGGCCACCGCCAGCGCCTTCACCAAGGGGTGGCTACATACCGGTGACATCGCACGAATCGATGACGACGGCTTCGTCTTCATCGTGGACCGCGCGAAGGACATGATTATTCGTGGCGGCGAGAACGTGTACTCCGTGATTGTTGAGGCCGCGATCTTCGAGCATCCCGATGTCGCCGACTGCGCCGTGGTTGGACTACCCCATCCGACCATGGGTGAAGAAGTAGCGGCGGTGATTGTGCTTCGTCCCGGTCGTGTTGTCGAAGCCGAAGAGATTATCCGTCACGTGGGCGAACACCTCGCACGGTTCGAAGTGCCAACGAAGATCTTCTTCCGCGCCGAGCCACTTCCGC
>CAJDUS010000021.1_pt1 | contig 22515 bp, 21 predicted proteins | sample 7390831 | NCBI WGS metagenome assembly CAJDUS01 (sample SAMEA7055684, study PRJEB34461) | soil metagenome | biome: terrestrial ecosystem; feature: Peninsula; material: soil | place: Antarctica | collected 2016
CGTGCTCCCGTCGCAGCGCCCGCAATGCTTCTTGCATTCTGCGACGACCCAGCCACAGTCGCCGAGAGCCTCCGGCTCCTTCCGGCTGACAGTGGTGCAAATGTCGCACTACTTACGCCATTCGATGAGGTCGTCTGGGAGAGAACAACCGTCGAAGATGGCATCACGTACGTCGCTGATTCGCAAGCCGCGATCGATTGCTTCACCGGCAATGGTCGCATGCCGTCAGAAGGTGACGCACTCATCAAGTGGATGGTCGAAAATCAGTCGCGTTGGCGCGTGCCTTCACTTGCCAACCTTGATCGAGATAAAGAGGCATGACTGACTTTCCGGATATGCAGTCGCTCGATCCCCGATATATCGAAGCGCGCCGCGTTCTTCTCGACGCGTTGACGGCTTTGGCGCCACACGCCAGTGCGGTCATCGTCGCTGGCGCGCAAGCCATCTACCTTCGCACTGGCGATGCCAATATTGCCGTGGCCCCCTACACGACAGACGGCGACCTAGCCCTCGACCCGACACTGCTCGGCGATGATCCTCACCTCGAAGCCGCCATGACATCAGCTCATCTCACTCTCCTCAAGAGTCCGAGTGGTCACGCCGAGCCAGGAACTTGGGTTGCCACCGTTCGCATCAACAACGAGGAAGTGCTCGTGCCCGTGGACCTCATCGTCCCCCAAGCGGTGGCGACAGGAGGATCGCGTGGTGCGCGACTCGGTATTCACGGCAAGCAGGCCGCTCGCCAAGTCCCCGGCATCGAGGCGGTGCTGGTCGATCACGGCCCAATGACGATCACTGCATTCGACCCCGCTGACGGTCGGTCGTTGATTGTAGAAGTTGCAGGTGTCGCGTCGTTGTTGGTTGCCAAGGCGCACAAGTTACATGACCGCATCGAGGCCGGCAGGGCGCATCGGCTCGACGACAAGGATGCGGCCGATGTCATACGCCTGATGCAAACAACGTCACCAGCAGAAGTCGGTTTAATGCTTGCCGGCCTCTCGGAGCATCCAATCGCCGGCAACTCGACGACCATGGCCTTGCAATATCTTGACGATCTCTTTGGCCAACGTGGCGGTACCGGCATCGTCATGGCGACTCGTGCCCTTCAATTCGGAATGCCCGAGGCGGCAATTGAAACCTTGAGCGTGTCGTATACGGAGACACTTATCCGTTCTGCGGACTGAGGCGGGTGTTGGTGAGCGCTCAGAACGAACTGGCCCTCCATTACGGAACACCTCAAATATGACGACTTCCCGATCGGCGACGTGCTCATTGCGTCGATTGTTGGCCAGAAAAGTCGCCCTTAGGATCGGACCTTTCTGCATCACCAGCTCCTCGAAATTTCTCAGACCGTGTTGCCGTTGGACGCGTACAACCGCCAACCTTTCGCTCCCTGCGCATCCCATACACCACGACTGATCAGACAAACGATATCGACAGGCGACAACACGATTTCCAGTAATTTAGCGACGTCATCGACCAGCGCAACACCTCACGACAGTTTGCATGTCCCTTTTAATCCCGAGGTGCCAGGATCGAGACCCGGGCGGCCCACGAGTTGCTGGCGTGATTCAAAAAGATTGAGTCACCGAACAATATTCAACCCGAATTTTCATACCAGTTTCCTCACCTCACTCCATCTTGTTGCTTCTTCTCAACGGTCGCTCGTGCGGCAACTATGAGGCAAAAGGTAGTGGGTCAGTTTGATTACTTTTACGAGATGGCGGGCGAGGATTAACGGGCACAGTTCGGTCCTCGAGTCCATGGCAGCCAGCTTGGTGAGGCTCGACGAGATTTGCACAAAGTAGTTCTGTCGTCCGTTTGAATATAGGTCGGTCAGTGCACGCTCGGCGCAAAGGTTGGTTGGTCTTCCGCGCGATCAATGCAGAACATTAGGTTGGACATCGCCAACGAAGAGGCGATCTCGCGAGCATTTCGGTACTGTTCGCGAGCCCCGTTGACGTCGCCTCGCCACGCGAGCGAGCGACCCCACACGTAGCGGTGTCGCGCTTCGAGAGGAGAAGATCTGAGGGCACGAATCTGTTCGAGCGAGGAAACGAAAAGTGCGTCCGCATCACCGTCGCGTTCGCCCAGCACAAAAAGCCCGGCCCGCAACGTGTCGACGACGCACATGAGGTGAGTGCCGGTCACCATGACCCCCACCTGTCTCTCGTACGGCGCTAAAAGGCCCGAGAGCACTTCGTGGTGCCGCTCAGCCGACAACTCTATGGCGGCCGTCGCGACATTGGCCACGCCCAACAATGTGAGCCAGCCCCTGCCGATCAGCGCGAAGCGGTTCTGAGAGTACTCATCGAGGTACGCATTGGCGCCCGCGACGTCACCGCCCGCCGCGTGAACATTCGCGGCCAACGCTCGAACGACTGGAAACTCTGAGTAGATGTCGATGAGGGAGTACAACTCATGACGTAGGTTCTCGACGTCACCTAGTTCTTGTCGAAGCCACGTACGTTGCATTGCGGTACTGATCCCGAAGTTGACGTCGCCCGCGCTGAGCGACTCTTGTTCACCGATGAGTTGGTCAGCCAACGCCCAGTTACCGTCGAGCATGGCGCGCATCGCCTGTCGCTGAAGCACCTGACAGCTGAAGAACCAATAGCTCCGCCGTGAGTCGTTGGCCGCTTGGTTGAGTAGTTGATCGGACTTCTCGCGATCACCGAGCGACAACCACATGGTCGACCAGGCGACCTCGACGGGGAACCCTTCGGTGTCAACGCCTCTGCAATTGTCGCCGAACTGTTCGACAAGAGGGAGGGCCTGGCGCGCCCAGTTCGTGCTGGTCAAACTGCGCGCGCAGCGCATGGCGACCTGGCACGCTTCGGGAATGGACGAGTCAAGGTGCGCAGCAATCACCGCGACCTCGTCTATATGTGTCGCGGGGTCGGTCGTCGCGTCAAAGTACCTTCGTACAGCGCACGCTGTCGCTACCTGCCAACGCCCCAGCAGCGAGGCGTCGACGAGGCGCTTGAGGCCCTCGTCGAGGAAGTCCATATGGGCGTGAGCACTTCTGCCCGTGGTGTCGACGCCGATTGACAACAACGCCCGAGCAATGCGGCCCTGGTCACCCAGCACAACGGCGGCTTCGTAAGCCTCGCGGGCGCACACCAAGGTGTCGACGCCGGTGAGGCGCAGACCAAACGCGCGCACAGTGAGTAAGTCGCACCGCAGTTCGTATGTGTCGCCTGAGGTGAACGCCAGTTGCGCCAGGCCGCGTTCTGCGAACGTCGCCGCCCGCGCGTCGAGATCGTTGAGGGCGCCTTCGCCCGCACGGAGGCTCCAGCGCGCCGCATCGGGACTGCGCGCTAACTCGTGGTGCAACGCCAATTCCTCGACGTGACGGTCGAGTGAGAGAGCCCAACGCCGTTCAAGCACGCCGGCGACCTTGCCATGCAGCTGTTCGGTGCGGCGCGGAGAGCGATTTTGTACAAACACGTCACGGATTACCGCGTGACGGAACTCGAAGTTGCGTCCATTGTCGATGACGATGCCCGCCTTTTGGGCCGTCTCGAGGGCGGTGAGAACGTCGACATGGGGACCATCCAGTGCCACGACGTCCTCGACAATGCCCACATCGATCAACATGTCAACGGCGCTCGCCACGTCCAACACACGCTCGACTCCGGCGCCGAGATCGTGAAGGCGCCTTTCAATCACTTCGCGAAGACCCAGCGGTAACGCGCCGTCAATCGCGACAGCAACTTCATCCACCGAGCGATCCTCTCGGACTTCGGCACTGAAGAGCAGCAACTCGGTGACGTAGAGCGGATTGCCGGCGGTTCGCGAATGAACCCGACGTGCCACCGAGAGCTCAGCAGCGGTGAGAGCGCGGTTCCAGGTCAGAGCGAACATCTCGGCGACGTCGTCCCCGTTAAGACCAACGAAGTTCAAGCGCCGCACTCCGTCAATACGGTGGAGATCGGCCAAGAGATTCACCAGGACCGGTGAGCGATCGAATTCCGTGTCTCGAAAAGTCGCGGCAACGATGACGTGCTCAAGGTGCTCTTCGAGGACCCTTTTGACCAGCAGTAGAGAACGTTCGTCCATCCACTGAAGATCGTCCAGGACGATCATGAGAGGACCGCTCCGCCGCAGGAGTTCGATGACGGCATCGCAGACGGCGGCGTGACGCGCGTAGGGGTCGAGATTTGCGGGCTCGACGTCCACGTGGATACGCTCGGCGAGGCGCGGAAGCAGTCGAACCAGTTCGACCAGGTCCGCCTCGTTCATGTCGTCCAGTGCCTCGGGACTCTGTACGTCAACCACCGGAGCGAGGGCTTCCATCCAGGGTCGGTAGTTGACGGACAACTCGGCGTCGGACCGACCCAGAACTACCAGGACTCCTTCGGCGTGGACGACGGTCGCAAACTCGGCCACGAACTTCGTCTTACCGATCCCAGGCTCACCTCCAACGAAGACTCCCCGCCATCTACGGGCCCGCCACGCGTTGAGGAGTTCGTCCAAAACCGTTCCGCGGCCGACAAAGGGACCGCGAATGAGCGCCGAGAGACTGGGAGGAAAACTAGACGAGGGTGTGGTGTGGGCGGAAGCCCACTCGACCAGCGCACAGGTCACGGGTTCATCAAACCCCTTCAGCTCCACCTCGCCGCGCGCGGTCATCGGGTAGACGCACCGAGAACCGGCAAGAACCCGAACAATGTCAGCGATGAGTATCTCGTCGCGTTCGGCCATATCGCACAGGCGAGCCGCTTGCACTACGGGCATGCCTTGCACGTCGCCTTCTACCTCATTCACGTCACCTACGGAAATGCCAATGCGCAGTCGAGAACTGACGTTCGAGCCATCCGCGTCCATGTCAGTGGCGGCCCGTTGGAGTGCAACGGCGGCGTCTAAAGCGTCCGACGCCGAGGTAAATGCCGACATTGCTCCGTCTCCGAGTGACTTGATGACTACGCCATCGGCGCGGCGAACCACCGACTGGATCAGAGTCATCAACTGAGCCATCCAGCGATCGGCGGCTGCGTCGCCAATCTTCTGACGAGCCGCCGTCGAGCCCACGACGTCGCAAAAGAGAATGGCTCGCGTGGTGACTTGCGATGGCATGAGTCACATGGTAACTGCGGACCTCGGCGCCGCTCGACCCACCGTCATCGCTGCGGTTCGGTCACAAAGCACGGTTGGACGCCGTGTGGTGAACTGGCCGTTCGCGCACGAAGATAGCGCGATCGGAGAGGGCGAGGTAACTCCATGCCAGAGGCAATGGGACAGATATCCAAGGTTCTGCTGTTAATGCTCGAGAATCGTTCGCTCGATAACGTGCTCGGGTGGCTCCACGAGGACACCGATCTACCGGCGGAGTGCATCTACCCGGCTGGTTCCTCACGACGATTTGACGGGCTCGACGGCTCACAGGTGAACTACGTCGGGCTCGAGTCGTTTCGACCGACCCACGGAACCCAGGATCAACCACAACCGCTACGCCAACCCCGATGGAATCCCAACGAGTTTTGGGTGAACGCAGGCAATCAGATGTACGAAGACGGTGATGGCCATGAGGTGGTCAAGCGTTGGGATCCGGTGGCTATCCCACCCATGACGGGCTTCGCCCACGACTACCAGGCCTTTTATGACTCCTCGGTCGAAGTCATGGGGGCCTACCGCGAGTCGGCGTTACCCGCCTTGTACGGACTCGCCAAGAGCTTCGCAGTGTCAGATCGTTGGTTCTCCTCTGTGCCAACAGAAACGAATCCGAACCGAGCTTTTTCAATATGCGGTACCTCGTGCGGCGCGGTGGATAACGCCGACCGCCCGACGTACCCGGCTCGCACTTTCTTTGACATGTTGAACGAGCCGAGCACTCCGCGACCGAAGTCGTGGGGCGTTTACTACGAGTACAACGGATTCTTCGACATGGATCCCACCGAGCCGGGCACCTGTTATACCGTTGACGTCTTCTCGCAGATCGCCGAGCTCATCAGTGCAAATCGCGGAATCGTCGGAACGTTGGACGATTTCCTCACGTCACTCGCTGCGGGCACGCAGCCTGACGTCAGTTACATTGAGCCGGTTTGGAGTGGCGGCTACGGGTACCCCGACGGTGAAGACTTTATCGGCCTCACCGGCAACGACTACCACTCACCCGCCTGGATCGGCCACGCCGAGTACGACCTCAACACGCTGTACGAAGCCGTGCGAAGCTCCCCACTGTGGAACGAGACGTTGTTCATCATCACCTTTGACGAGCACGGAGGGACGTACGATCATGTTCCCCCACCCGCAACCGTTCGACCGGACGACTCTCCCCTTCTTCAACCTTTCACCTTCGAGCGACTCGGGCCACGAGTTCCGGCAATCCTCGTGTCGCCGCGCGTTCGACCTGGCTCCGTCTTTCGCGCGCCAACGGGCTCGTTGTACGACTTCGATCACACATCAATCATCGCAACGCTGGCGCGTTGGGTCGGACGAGATCCCGCCACGGTCGGCCTAGGACGTCGGGTCGCCAGTGCGCCAACTTTCGAGGACCTCATCGTTGACGAGATCTTTGACGCCCCGACGTCGTTTCCAGTTCCCGAGTACTACCAACATCTCGGTGGCGAGAAGGGGCCCCACAACATCCCTTTCTCGCACAGTCTCTCCCACACCCTTGTAAAGCGTCTACTTGACCTTTCGACCGATGTCGAGAACTTTCTACAGCTCATACGCGACGCCCTGTGATCTAGGAGACCACCGAGGGATTGAGGCGCGACGGGTTTCCGGGAGGCCGAATGACTTTTATCACTGACAGACTTTCTGACTCGCCGGAGTCAGAGTAGTGGGCTTCGAACTCGACCGGCGACACGTCGTCGTGTACTTCCTAGCTCCGTCGGTTATTGATCAAGTTGACGTAGTTGATCGTTACCCATTCAGTGCTCGACGACTCGCCACAGCCGTGGCCGCTGACGGTTCACAGCAAACGAAACAACAAACCGATCAGTTCGCGGGCTCAGTCTCATTCGTGGCCCCCAGCCCATACACCACGACTGATCAGACAGACGACACCGACAAGCAACAACACGTTTGCCAGTAATTCAGCGTCCCATCAACCAGAACAACACTGCACGGCACGTCGCTCGTCCCTTTTAATCCCAAGGTGCCGGGATCGAGACCCGGGCGACCCACCATTTTCACGCGTGATTGCAAAGGATTGGTCACAGTGGAGTGTGCGATTCGTATTCTTTTCTCATGATTTTTCCCGTTCGCACTCAATCCCATCGCTTCTACACAATGGCCGCTCGTTCGCCAACTATGAAGTGACATCACTTGCTGGACGAGAATCTAGGTAAGCCTTCGATTCACCCCATTCGCTTCCGCAATGTAAGCAACGTCGCTGGAAACGGGCGGGCACCTTCGGACTTCATCGGTACAGAAGTACCAAATTAGTGGCGTACTTGAACAACATCGGACGACAACGGAAACGTCAGCGACAGGTGGCATGCAAGGGCCAGGAGTTCGAATCTCCTAACCTCCTCAAAAACACCTTGAAATTGAAGGCTTCTCGACTCCCCCGTAGGACCCACAGGTCCCCAGAACTGGCTGCTGCAGCAACTACTGCGGGCATCGATTGAATAGAAAATAGAAAACCGTTTTACGCGATTCGACTTGCCATGATCCGTTGAATCTGCCTAGTTTTTGGCGTGAGGGGTGCGAACAAGCCGCTTCGAATGCCATTGATGCCGTGAATTCTATCGCCTCATCGGAGTTCGCCCTGACCTGAAGCGCGACGCCTGAGTTGCGAACTCTGAGAATTTCATACGTACACAAAATTCTTGGCACACAGTTGCGTCGACCAATTCTCGGGGCTGACGCAACGCAACCACACTAGATTTGGCTACGAAGCGCATGGCTGCAAACCCCTCAGGTTGTGGAGACGCAATGCGCACTGGAGATATACGGAGCATGAGCAAGTACGAAGTGGTCAATCCGGCAAATGGCGAAGCAGTGAAGAGTTACCCTTCGTTATCTGACGCGCAACTGAGCGAGAAGATAGCGGCGGCCGATGGCGCTCACCGCGTCTGGTCTCATTCCTCCACCGTTGAGCAGCGTGCCGCACTCATTCGGCGGGTCGCCGAACTGCATACGGAGCGGCGTGAACAACTGGCGGAGATTATCGTCCGCGAGATGGGCAAGCCAGTCGCTCAGGCCCTCGGCGAGGTCGACTTCAGTGCGAGCATCTACGACTACTACGCCGACAACGCCATTAATCTTATGAAGGACGAACCAATCGATCTCCTCGCCGGCGAGGGAAGGGCGTTCATCCGGCGCAACTCATTAGGCGTGCTACTCGGCATAATGCCGTGGAACTTCCCCTACTACCAGGTTGCGCGCTTCGCCGGACCGAACCTCGTCGTCGGCAACACCATTCTGCTCAAGCACGCATCGCAGTGTCCCGAGTCGGCCGCGGCGATCGAGCAGATCTTCCATGATGCGGGCTTCCCCGATGGCGCATACGTCAACATCTACGCGTCCTTAAATCAGATTGCTTCTGCCATTGCCGATCCGCGCGTCTGCGGTGTCTCACTGACCGGTTCTGAGGCTGCAGGTGCCGCTGTCGCGGAGACGGCCGGACGTCACTTGAAGAAGGTCGTTCTCGAACTCGGCGGTTCAGATCCTTTCATCTTGCTCAGTACCGATGACCTAGACGCAACTGTTGAAGCAGCGGTAGCAAGTCGCCTCGACAACAACGGTCAGTCATGCAATGCCGCCAAGCGGTTCATCATCATCGAAGAGCTCTACCAGCCATTCCTTGAGAAGTTCATCACCGCGATGGCCGCAGTAAAACCAAGCGACCCAACATCGCCCGATACGGTTCTCGGTCCGCTCTCATCGGCCGGCGCGGCCGACTGGCTGCGAGACCAACTCGATCGTGCCGTCGCGCAAGGCGCCAAGCTGGTCACTGGTGGTGATCGCACGGGAACCTTCTTTTCGCCAACCGTTCTCGTCGATGTGACGCCGGACAATGACGCCTACCACGAAGAGTTCTTCGGTCCAGTCGCCGCTGTCTATCGCGTCGAAACAGAGGATGAGGCGATCGACCTAGCTAACGACACGCCGTTCGGTCTAGGTTCGTATCTATTCACCAGCGACTCCGAGCAGGCACTGCGGGTCGCCGATCGAATCGAAGCAGGAATGGTATTCGTAAACCTCGTCGGTGCTGACGGCGCCGAGCTTCCCTTCGGCGGCATCAAACGCTCGGGTTCGGGACGTGAACTCGGCCGATTCGGAGCCGACGAGTTCGTCAACAAGAAGATGATCCGTATCGGCTGAGCGTCGCTTGGGACCGCTTTCTGTTTTGAGCTCGCACTCTCGGACCTGGCCATCTTTTGGTTCAAGGTGGCCCGAACACGACTACACAACCTAGTTAGATCTTTAAATGGGAGTGTTCCTCTTCGCGGCCATTCGAGTTCGAACTCGACCGGCGAGACGTCGTCGAGAGTTTCGAGGACTCAGCTTTTAAAACAGTTGGCCTCGATGAGCACCAATCACTCGACATCATCAACGTTTTGCCGAGTCCGGCGCAGTAACAGTTAAAACGAGATCGAAACAGTATTCAGGTCACTAATGAGTACCGTCTTCACAAACTTTTCGCTCGTCGTGCATCCCATGTTTCATCCCATTCACCACGGTCGTTCGTGCGACAACTACGAATCGGGTGGCAGAACGCAATGCACCTCACTTCGTACTTCGTTTGCGCATTGTCGCGTGTGATCGGTCTTCACACCACCTGTTTGGTTGAAGGACGGTCGTTGCGGCACCAACAATGTGGTCGCGCCGTATTTAGAAACCAGTAGCACCTGACGGATGTGATCAATTCATTGTATGAACGCATGCCGAGTGCGTACCAACCCGCGCACGGTACCGTTACTCGAGTGAGCGTTCTCGTCGACCTGGAACGCGTTGGCTTCCGAGAGCCGGATAGAGCACTCTTCACCGACTTGTCGTTGACGATTTCGGACGGCGACCGACTCGGTATCGTCGGAATCAATGGCACCGGCAAATCCACGCTGCTGCGCATCATGGCGAACCGCCTCGAACCCGATGAAGGAACCGTTCACCGCGGTCGGAGCGTGCGCATTGAATTCTTAGAGCAACGGCCACACCTCGTGGGCGGCACCGTGCGCTCGGCACTCGGTGAAGGGTGGGAATCGGCGGCGACCCTTGATCGTCTCGGCGTAACTCCCCAACTGGACCGAGACCTCACATCGCTCTCGGGGGGACAGGCGAAACGAGTCGCGCTGGCCCGAACACTTTCCGCTCCGAGTGAGCTCCTCATCCTCGATGAACCAACCAATCACCTGGACCTCGCGGGCGTGGCGTGGCTTGAGAAGTGGTTGCTCTCCTATCCGGGCGCGCTTCTGATCGTGAGCCACGACCGGCAACTGTTGGATCGACTCACGACGCGCATCCTCGAACTCGATAGAGGGTCGAGTTACCTACACGAAGGTGGTTATGGTTCGTACCTTGCGAGCAGGGCCGAACGCCAGGACCAAGCTAGTGCCGCTGAATCCACGCGGCGCAATCTGGCGCGCAGCGAGCTCGCGTGGTTGCGACGAGGTGCGAAAGCGAGGTCGCGCAAGCCCCAAGCTCGCATTGATGCCGCCAAGCGCCTCATCGAGCATCGTGAGCCCCTCGCCGCTCGTCCCAAGGACCTGCAACTCGAGGTCAACATCCCCCGACTCGGCGACACGGTCATTGAGCTATCCGACGTCGAACTTTCCTACGGTGACGGAGGGCCAATTTTGAACAACATCAACTTGATCATCGGTCCGGGTGATCGCTGGGGAGTTCTAGGTGCAAACGGCACCGGAAAATCATCACTCCTGGACCTCTTCATGAAGAAGCGACTGCCCACATCGGGCACGGTCAAGGTGGGCCACACCGTGGTCGCCGGCTACTACGACCAACACGGGCAGGCGCTCGATCTCGACGCTCGGGTCCAGGACGTGGTCGCGGGCCCTCATCGCAATCCGGGTTCCCCCGTCGACGTCGCGCTCATGAATCGATTCTGGTTCACGGGGAACCTTCCGCTTACGCGCGTCGGGGATCTCTCGGGCGGTGAGCGCCGTCGTCTCCAACTACTCGCGGTGTTGGCCACGCAACCAAACGTGCTGCTCCTCGATGAGCCGACCAATGATTTGGACCTCGACACCTTACGGGTCCTCGAGGATTTCCTCGATGCGTGGACCGGGACGTTGATTGTCGTGAGTCACGACAGGACGTTCTTAGCCCGCACCATCGAGACGGCGTTGGCGATAGGAGAAGACGGAATGGTCCGCCAGGTTCCGGGCGGGCTCGACGCGTGGGTTCGGGATCAACAAGTTGTCTCTCGGAAGAAACCAGCACGACTCCACACGAAAAGTCATTCAATCGAGGGAGGCGTGACCGGAGCTAATGGCACCATCAATCGACAGATTCGAGAAGTCGATAAGCAAATCGTTGCACTACAACGTCGACTCGACAAACTCAGTGCCGAACTTCTCGACACCAAAGATCATGTGGAACTGACGAAACTCGGTCGCGACTTTACCTTGGTGCGCGCCGAACTCGCCCACGCCGAGGAACTCTGGCTCACCTTGGCCGACACCGCCGAGTGATCTCTTTCTCGACGGCGAGTACACCGTCAGCACGTGTCAAGTTGTCAGCCAAAAGTTCCGACGAGCGTAACGCCATTGACCTACTCCAGGTCCACGACATCCGAATCAACCGCGTCGCTATTTGCGATGTAGTCCATCAGAACGGCGCCCCCAAACATGTCGTGGGTCCCCTTAAATCCCAAGGCGCCGGAATATACACTCGAGCGGCCCACTGAATCCTTGGACATTTTTGACCTTTCTCACCTCTTCTAGTGATGCGCCACGTGCAGTCCGAATCAATCACATAGAAATTGCACCACCGTCACTCTTCGATTCGGTATTTCCTCGACCGTCGCTGTAGTCATCAATTGATGCACCGGGATTTTGCCCAGTGAGAAGAAACCGGCGACGCTTGGGCCACCATGGCGGAATGAACCTTGCGTCCGTTGAACTGTGCGCATGATGACCAGGTACGCCTGAATACCTGGGCGGATTCAGGCCACTACGCACATCGCACAGCGGATGATTTGGTTTTTCACGGGGACTCGTTGAGTTGTTCGGCTTGGCTCGTGAGTTCGAGCCAGCGCCACAGGGCCTGGGCGATACGTTGAAGTTCGGTTGCTCGAGCGATGTTCGCCACAACAACGATTGCCCTCCTGGTTTGCGGGTAGAGGACGAGGTGGGCCGAGTAGCCGCCAGTCTGGCCGTTGTGCCACACCATCACGTGGTCGGTGTCGGGAATCGTGTCGATGACCCAGAACATGCCAGAGGCCCGAGCGGGCTGTTTAGGCAGAAAACTGCCAAGCGAATCAAGGGAAGCCAGTCCCGGAGCCGTCCCGTCGATCAGTGCGTTCATAAGTCGGGTCATGTCCGTGATTGTGCTCACCGCGCCACCCGCGGGACCGTATCCACTCAGCAACCACGGCTGAGAGCTTCGACCAGCTGACGTCCACCCCCGCGGCAGCGCATCGGCACTCGTAACAATTCCAGTCGCACCCATCCCGATTGGTGCGCAGATCCTCTCTGACAACAGGGTTGGAAAATCGTGGCCCGCCGCAGCGGCGAGCGCGTGGCCGAGTACGGACGTGCCAAGGTTGGAATATCGATACTGACCGCGATGCTCCAGTCGCTGCCGCTGAGCCACTCTCAATACAGAATCCGAGCTCAAACCGCGATAAGGATTAGTCCCAAACCAGGACGAGCAGACCGCCCGAACCATCACGCCCGGCGTGCGCGGAAGTCGGGGCAGCCCCGAGGTGTGCGTGCATAGTTCACGCAATGTGACCGACCGAATTGGGCTCTCAGACGTGGTGGGTAGTAGCGCCCCGAGCGTGCTGTCTAAAGTGACCTCGCCACGACGGACCGCCTCGGCCAGCAACATTCCTGTAAACGCCTTGGTGATCGAACCAATCTCGAATTGAGTTTGCTCATCTGAACCAATAAACGCCGTCTGCGTTCCGCCATCGACGTCCACAACGGCGACTGCCAGTTTTCTTGTCCGTCGACCCGCCACTCGCTCTAATTCCTCCGCCAGTCTGGCGTTACCGTGGGCGGGTGGAACCCGGTGCACGTATGCACGGATCGAGCCCAGCGCAGTGAAGATCAGAAAGAGGAGACCCAGCGCACCGATCACATCGCCGATCATCTCGCCAGCCCGACTCTCATGAGTAAAGTTTGACACTCGGACAGGAACCACGGCGCCAACCCACTGCGCGAACTCGCCCTTCAAAGCTCCTTTGACCTGTTTTGGTCGTGCCAATTATAAAGCCCCGAATTCAGCGCCGAGAGTACCTCTATGCGCGTTGACCGATCATCTTCCTCGTCCGAGCAATGAGTCTGGACGGAGAGGAACGCTCGGGTACCTTTCAGAAACCCCCCACGGTGCCGGAATCGAGTACCAGCCGGCCCGCACGTTTTTACGCATGCTCGCAGCCGTTATTCGCTGGGGTGAGCGCAGCCGTCACGTTCGCGCTGACTCCTACGTCACAATTTCTCGTGTGCGGGAAACGGATGAAGAACTCCCGTACTCACACGGACGCTTCAACAGTGCCAATCAAAGTGGCGTCGTCGCGAGTATCGCTCGCGTTCCTTTTTAACGACATAATCGAGCAGGATAAGTAATGTGAAATCACATAGGGGGTAGTAATGAGCGACGTGCCAGTGCTTCGATATGAGGTTGATCACGAGGGTGATATCAGTCAACTCGTGTATACCTTTGGCGGCGTTGATGCCCGCGCATCAATAACGCCCGGCTCAATTCTCGACACCAGCAGCCTTGACTGTTTCGCGGGCAAAGTGCACTCAGTACACGACCGCGTGAGTGAAGTGTGTGACCCGCGCTTCTTGAATCCCCAGACCGGTCCCTTCTACGTGGAGGGTGCGACGCCCGGCGACGTGTTAGCGGTTCACTTCGCCAGCATTGAGCCACGCCACACCCTCGGCTTCTCCACCACCGTTCCCCTCTTCGGCGCGCTGACCGCGAACGGCTTCACGCAAATGCTCCATCAGCCCTTGCCCGAAATGACGTGGGTGTACACGATTGACAAAGAGCGTCGCAATGTTCGCTATGAGGCTCGCGAGTCGAACGCGACGTATACCCTGCCCCTCGATCCGATGCACGGCACCGTTGGCGTCGCACCCGCGCTCAATGAGGCTCGTTCGGCGCTCACGCCCGGTGACTGGGGCGGCAACATGGACACTCCCGAGATGCGAAGTGGCGTGACGTGTTATCTCGGTGTCAACGTCGAAGGCGCGTTGTTCAGCTTTGGCGACGGGCACGCCCGGCAGGGTGAAGGAGAAACGTGCGGTGTCGCCGTGGAAACAGCGATGGACACGGTCATGGTCGTTGATCTCATTAAGGGAACCTCGCCCGTGATGTGGCCCCGACTGGAGAGCGACACCGAAATCATCACAACTGGGTCTACGAAACCTTTGGAGGATGCCTTTCGTATCAGCCAAGTTCAAATGGTGCAGTGGGTTGGTGAACTTACCGGTCTGTCAGTCATGGACTCGTATCAGTTCGTGTCGCAAACGTCGTTGGCGCCGATCGCGAACGTCGTTGATACCAACTACACCGTGGTGGCGAAGATCCGTAAGGACCAGTTACCTACCATCAAACCCATGAACGGGACCCATTCGCGTTTGAGTCAAATGGGACGGGCGTACTTGGCGACTCGTTGAGCTTGGCATTCACGGCTCTCCAGTTCTTCGGATGGCGGACTGCTGGCCGCGCTGGGGCAAAAGTAGTGCGCACTGAGTAACTAGCAAAACTTCGTCGGCTGATTCATGGAACTCTCGGCCGTTGAACCAGTGGGCGTCGCCGAGCAATGCCGGAGGTCGGTCGAAACTAGCGCCCCGGGAGCGTTAAAAATTTACTGGGGGTCTTCGTTCGGCGGGGTCGTTCCGATGTAGCCCGCTCCCTGACCTTCCGCAGTGGACACATAGAGACGGGCCAGCAATGTAGCGAGCTCCATCAATTCGTCATGAGAAAGTGGCTCGAAGAAGTCGACCTCGAACGCGGCGACATCCGCAGTGATCCGCGCCAGCGCCGCGCGCCCCTTCCGAGATATTTTCAGCACTTGGCGACGTCGATCTTCCGACGATCGAGTTCGCGTGGCATAGCCGAGTTCTTCGAGTTTGTCGATAAGTTCGACCATGTTGCCACTGTCGATCCCGAGTGCTCGGCATAATTCTTGCTGGGACGAGCCCGCTCCGGCCCCGATTCCGGTCAGCAACATAAAGTGAAGTGGGCGCATGCCCCACCTGGTTACGACATCTTTGAAGCCCGACTGCACTACGGTGCCAACACGCGACAGCAAGAAGCCCGGTTGCGCAGTCAAGGGACCGTTCGCAAATTCGCTAGTCATAGCTGAAGGTTACCTACTACAATCACTGTTCGTGACAGTCATTGTTTTCGTCAGAGTGAAGGATCGGACCGAGCGACCATCGCGGCGCACCGTTCTGGCGACGGGCGGACCAGCCAAATTATTGTCACGGCCATGTCGGCCGTGACGGGCGAGAGCTCAGAACTCAGAGGTCGCGTGTCGGCAGTCAGCGTGCGCCATCTGGCCAAGTCCTACGGAGGAAACACGGCCGTACGCGACGTGAGTTTCGAGGTCGAGCGGGGCGAAGTGTTCGCCCTGCTCGGGCCTAACGGGGCGGGCAAGACAACGGCACTAGAAATACTCGAGGGCTTCCGGGATCGCACGAGTGGTGAGGTGGAGACGCTCGGCGTCGATCCGGCGAACCGTAGTACTCAGCGCTGGCTTCGTACACGCATTGGTGTGGTGCTCCAGGAGTTAGCGGTTGAGCCGTATTTCACGGTGCGCCAAGTGCTGACCCGTAATGCGGGCTACTACCCGTCGCCGCGACCCATCGACGAAGTGATTGAGATGATCGGCCTCAAAGACAAGGCTGACGAGCGAGTTAAAAAGCTCTCCGGTGGCCAACAACGTCGCCTCGACGTGGGCCTCGGTGTCGTAGGCAACCCCGAGTTGCTCTTTCTCGACGAGCCCACGACTGGCCTCGATCCCGCGGGTCGGCGCGACTCCTGGGAACTCATCCGCCAATTGGCCGCTGCCGGTACCACGGTGCTGCTCACCACGCACTACATGGACGAGGTCGAAGCGTTGGCGGACCGAGTTGCAGTGCTCTCACAAGGGGAGATCGTGGCGAGTGGTCGACCGGCCTCCCTCGGGGGCCGAGAGTCGAGTTCGGTGACTATCAGGTTCCTTCTCCCCGAGGGCGTGGTCGAATCTGCTCTCCCAGTTCAAGTGACGTCGCTCGATGCCGGCCTCGTGCAGATCGTTACCGAGAGAGAGTTGTACGTCCTTCACGCGCTCACCGGCTGGGCGATTGAGCACGACTACCCCCTCAAGGGCCTCGCCGTGGTGCGCGAAACGCTCGAGGACATTTATCTACGATTGACGCGAGACACTCTGAGTGCCGATGAGGTGCGCGAACGATGATCACGAATGCGGTCAAGGACGCGAGGATGGTGGCGCGCCAGGTTCGCTACGAGCAATTGAGCTTCTGGCTCAATCCAATCGGCGCATTTTTTACCCTTGGGTTCTCAACAATCTTCTTCGTCATGATGGGCACCATCGCCGGTCACAGCACGAGTGGTTCGGGCTACGGCAATGTCCTGCTTAAGCAGTACTACTTAGAGGGCTTCGTGTCCTATGGAATTATGGCGGCCTGTTTCACGGTGTTGGCCGGAACCCTGGTGAACCGCCGAGAAATGGGGTTGTTGAAGCGTCTGCGGCTCAGTCCGCTGCCCACGTGGGCACTGCTTTCCGCGATCCTCCTGAGCACCCTGGTCATCGCCCTCTTGCAAGTAGTGATCCTGCTGCTGGTGGGGAAACTCGGCTTTGGTGATTACCTCCCTCCACACGTCTTGGCGTTCGTGATCACCATCATGATCGGCATGCTCAGTTTCACCGCGTTGGGCGTAGGAGTGAGCACCTTGGTTCCCAATGCGGACGCTTCAGGTCCAATCGTGAGCATCGTATTCTTTATTTTGCTGGCCTTTTCGGGACTGTGGTTCCCGATCCCACCCGGCTCAACCCTCGCCAACATCTCGGGCTATTTTCCCGTCCGTCACCTCATTACGGCGGTACTGGCATCATCCAATCTTCCGCCCGGCACGAATCCTTGGGCGTGGCACGACTTCGCCGTGATGGGGATTTGGGGAATCGTCGCCTTCTTCGTTGCTCTGCGCCGATGGCAATGGGCACCCCGCCGCGGGTAGTTGCGCAACACCACAATCGCTCAGTGAAACGCTAACGGTGAACCGAGAATCTGGCCACCCTTCGCTCGTAGAGAAACCGGAGAAGCGTATCCAAATGGCTACTGAGTTCCTGATCTCAGTCCACTCTCCTGCGTTGACGCCGATGCGACGTCCATCGTTTGATTGAGCCCATTGTGATCGCGCCAACTGTCTCGTTGCGAGTTCGAAGCTGAGAACATCACGCGATACGTTGAAGGATCGTCAACTCGCCCCAACCAATAATTCTGATCAGTGTTGGATGTGCAGCGCCCTTCCGAAGACGCTTCCGAGGTGCCGAAATCGAGAACACTGCGGCCCAGCGCTTTAAACGCTTGCTCGCTTAGAATTAGTCGCTCAGTAGTGTGAACGCGCTTGGATTGTGGTCCTATTGGTTTTTTCGTACGCACTCCATTTCTTCGTTTCTGAAAATGGTTGCTCGGCCGCCAAAATGATGCGACAACGTCTCGCTCGAAGAGAGTTCCAGGGTGGACTGCCGCGGCACTTTCAAAGCCTCCACGACTTCCCTCCCCCAACACGTCGGGACCTAACAATGTCGGAGTACCTGGACGCGTACTGCTGGCGTGCGTTGGCCCGCGGTGGAGGTGCCGCCTCGAACCAGCGACCTCGGCCAGAGGACGAACAATGTGGAACGGGGTGCCAATCGTTTCCATTGCCCTAAAGTCTTGAACTACGAGGATTGTGTGCCAACGATGGGAAGGTCCGTAGCGTGAGGCGAAGTTGCGTAGTGAAGAGGCCGAATGCTCCGTTCTCATTGAATCGACGATATTTCGCTCACGTCGTGACGACGTGACGAACCGCGCGTCGTTAAGTAGGGAGATCCTGACCGAGCGTGCGCAGCGATTCCTCGATGCGCATCACCACACCACACCAGTGCTGCTCGCGAACGCGTGGGATGTGGCCTCAGCGCGCGCGGTCGAGGCGGCGGGCTTTGAGTACGTGGCGACGTCGAGTCGAGCAGTGGCGCAAGTGCTCGGCGAGAACGACGACGACTCGAGCGACCCAGATCTGATTTTTCCTTTCCTCTCGCGGATCGCGCTGTCGATTACGTTGCCGGTGTCCGCTGACCTAGAGGCCGGTTACGCCCTGGCGCCGCACGAACTCGTTGCTCGTATCCTCGAGTCCGGCGTGATTGGGTGCAACCTCGAAGATACCGATCATCACGGCGACGGCGTGTTGCTCGACGCCGAGGAACACGCCGGCTATCTGCGTGACGTGCGCACCGCCAGTGAGCGGATGGGCGTCCACTTAGTGCTGAACGCCCGAACGGACAGCTACTTGCATCAGGTCGGAGACGAGGCAACCCAGCTGAAGGAATCAATACGGCGGGGTCGTCTCTACCTCGAAGCCGGTGTCGACTGTGTTTACCCAATTGCCGTCACACGACCGGAGCACGTCGAAACGCTCGTCGCCTCGGTGCCAGGACCTCTAAATTTCCTCTCGCGCCGTGACGGGCTGTCGATCGACGACCTGACTCGCCTCGGCGCGAGTCGGATAAGTCTGGCCGCTGAAATGTTTCGCCTCACCTACGATCGCCTCGTCGAAATACTTAGCGCGCTCAAACGTGGCACGAATCTTGATGGCGTCTAATTCCCACTGAACCGGTCCAGACGACACGACTGCCGAGAGCCGAGAGCCGAGAGCCGAGAGCCGACTCTTCGTCGAATCTTGCTCACAACTCAAACATTTACTGAGTTGCTGCTCCGTGACGGGACCCCATCAGGTCATTCGATAACGCCAAGGCCAAGAGTGTCGAACCAAAGCTCAACGCGCCGACGAGCCAGAAGACCATGCTCACGTCTTGATTGCTCACTCTGAGTCCGATTAAGAACACGAAGAAGGCGCCGATCCCGTTCGTGAAACCGAGGGCCATGCCGGATCCCATTGATCGATTTTCCGGGAAGATGTCCTGGCCGATCAGAATCGTCGACGACGCGGAAAGAAACAGCGTCGCCCCCAATGGGGCCGCGAAAATCCACAGCCACGCACCACCGAGGTAGGCCATGGGCGGCGTCAGCAGCGCCACGCCGAGGGCCGACGCGACGAGGATTGGTCGACGTCCGAGTCGATCGGCCATGTGCCCACCCCAGAGGTTTCCCACCACTCCCAAGGTGATCATGGTGGTAATGATGGTCGCGCCTCCAACCAGCGATCCCCCCCTCAGGTGCCACGAGATGGGCACGAAGGTCACGAGCGTATAGGTGGCAAGCGCACGAATCGAGCTGTAACCGAGCAGGAGCGAGAGTTCGCGCCGATGATTCCGCCAACGAATGCGCTGCTGACGGGGTGCGGTGGCTAAACGCGGAGCGGCGTGACGGAGCAGCGGAAGGGTGAGGAGACCGGGAATCCCCATCACCCAAAGTCCCCTGAGGCCGAAATTTGACACCATGAAACTCGCGACCGTGGGCCACAACCCTCGTCCCAGCTCTCCGCCAACGAGAAAGACCGACGTCACCAGTCCGTGTCGCGCCCAGAGTGTGCTGCGCACGCCGGCGAGTGCTTGAGGATGAAAAAGCGAACTCCCTACTCCTATGACGAACAGCAGCGCGATGAGGCTGTTGGTCGAGTGCGCCACTCCCAGCAAACTCCCTCCCAACGATGTCAGAAAGAGACCCGCGATAACGAGCGAACGCCCTCCCAATCGATCGGCCAACCACCCGGACACCGGTTGAAAAGTCTGTCCGGCGATCAAGGTCGCCATCAGTCCTCCGGCCATCCTCACCGGATCATGCAGCGAGATAAGTACCGCAGGCAGCACGCCGGGCAAGTAGTTGGACGCCCCGTCATTGAGCAAGTGTGACCACGTAAGCGTCAGGAGACGGTAGCGATCCCATCGCTCTACGTGGGCATCGTCGGGTCCTTCCATGTTCAGGTCCTTACGATTCGGGCGGGCCACCGAATCCCCGTCCGGATCTGGATCGCGGTCATGAAACTGCACAATTCCTAAGGCTAAGCCAACCTCACCCACTCCAGGAAACGAGCGACGTCGTCTCGGATCTCACTACCCCAACGTGTGCACGACACCAGAAGCACGTCGTTCGCGAAATCGCGACGACTTCGTATGCGGTAGAAAAGCGACGCCACCGCCCAGACTTCAAAAAATTCGCCCAGTTCGTTGTTCTTTCCCAGTGTCTTCGTCGTGCGCGAAAGTGCACAACGCCTCGTTGTCAGTTGACAAGATTTTCCCACCCAATCGTGTACTCCTGTTGCGAACGAGCTGATTTGCCAACGATCGTCCGCAGGCCAACGTCACACGAGACTTCAAAGCTTGGAGGTTTCCTGTTAGCTCCGAGCAATCCGTCGAAATGTAGTTTCGTCCAACGAAGAAATCTTGTCGGAGATGGACTCCGAAAGACTCTCTGGACTATCCCCAAGGAGCTGGGATCGAGACCGGCGCGGCCCACGAGGGCCGAGAATCGCATATCGCGATACGCCCGACACGTTTGCCTTGGGTGGCGGCGTGCAATGCGGGTTGCGGGTTGCGGGTTGCGGGTTGCGGGTTGCGGGTTGCGGGTTGCGGGTTGCGGATTGCGGATTGCACGTTGCACGTCGCTCAATTCCACTTTTCGCGACCCTCGCAACGAGGCGTAACATTCCGCTATGAACATCATTGTGACGTCCCTGAAGGGTGGCGTCGGAAAATCGACGACATCGATCTATCTTGCTGCAGCGGCAGTGGAGCGGGGTTACGACCCCGTGACGCTCATCGACGCCGATCCCCAGGCTTCCTCGGCGGAGTGGCTCGAGCTCTGGCCCCTCCCGGGCATCGACGTCATTGAGGCGCCGTCGGAGCGAACCGCGACGCGCGCTATCGGACGAGCGAACGGCATGGTCATCGTCGACACACCGCCCGGCAACGAGCGCGCCACGCAGGCAGCAGTCGCTTTGGCTGATGCGGTCGTGATTCCGACCCGCGCCGGTGGGGTCGAGTACTCACGGGTGAGTGCGACGCTCGAGCTGATTCCTCCCTCGAAACCGAGGGGTGCCCTGATCTGCGCTGCGCGGCTTGGTACGAACGATCTCGAAACTGCCCTGGCGTGGTGGAAAGAGCAAAAGGTACCGGTGTGGGGAGTGATTCCCGAACGCGTCAGCATTGCTTCAGGACCCGAGGCGCGCCTAAGTCGCGAAGGACTCACGGCGTACGACGCAGTGCTGGGTCGTGCGCTGCGCGGTCGAAGGTAACTCCACCGCGAGAAACGTGCCGGTCTCCGCGCCCGCGGACGATTGTCCATAGCGTTGGCGCCCATCGTCCAAGCAACAAAGCACAACTACTCGGGCAAACGACACGTTCGAAGTTGCGACTCCTCGGTTGAGGAACCGATCTACGAGCCCCCAACTGCGTGCTTGGGCAGTTCATCAACCGTAGGACTCTTGCCCGTGGTGTCGTAGAGGATCACTGTCGTGCCAACGTTGACGCGGGCGAAGAGCCATGACTCGTCGGCGCTACTGAGGCGAACGCACCCGTGGCTGGCGGGGTACGCGGGGACGCTGGGCGATCCGTGCAGCGCCCAGCCACGAAAGAAGTACATGGGGTAGTACAGGGTTCCCAGCGGCGCTATCTCAGTGGCGGCAATCTTGCGGAGGATTGTGAATGTGCCAACCGGGGTGTCGGCAATGTCAGTGCCCCCATTAACCGTGTAGGTTTCGCCATTCCCGGTAGAAACATTGAGCGTTATTACTGGCTGACCCGGGAGTACGACGAACGCAATCTGTCTCGCGATATCGACTTCGATGCGGGGCACAGGACCAGTGCGTGAACCGGCCCCTTTGGGATCTTGCAGTGCGCTAAGGACCTGAGACCCCGCTTCAGCGTCACGAGAAAGTCCCTCTCGCTTTTGAAAAGCCAGAACCGCGCTGGCGGTGGCTGCGCCGAAAGTCCCGTCTGTGGGCCCCGGACGAAAGCCCAGCGAGGTGAGGCGAACTTGGAGAGACTTCACCTCAGTTCCAGTCGAACCGAGCTTCAATAACGTCGTGGAGTTCGTCGTCGTGGTCACCACGTTCGTCGTCGTCGTCGTCGAGGTCGCAGTCGTCGTCGTCGAAGTCGAAGTGGTCATCGTGGTCGTCGAAGTGGACGACGAACTGCTCGAAAAGCAGCCAGACAGGATTATTGACGCAACGAAGATCGAAGAGAGAATCGAGCTCCGT
>CAJDUS010000032.1_pt1 | contig 21487 bp, 23 predicted proteins | sample 7390831 | NCBI WGS metagenome assembly CAJDUS01 (sample SAMEA7055684, study PRJEB34461) | soil metagenome | biome: terrestrial ecosystem; feature: Peninsula; material: soil | place: Antarctica | collected 2016
GACGCCCGCCACAGGATCCGCGCCGAGGTCGCTGATGAACGGTCCCATCGTCATCACCGGGGGTGGGACCGGAGGTCACATTTATCCGATGCAGGCAATCGCCGAGCAGTTGATCGCCCACGGCGTCGAGCCGAGTCAACTTCGATTCGTGGGGAGCCGTCGTGGTCAAGAGGCGGCCTTGCTCGGGTCCAGTGGTATTGACCTTACGTTGCTACCCGGTCGCGGTCTTCGCCGATCGTTCGGACCCGATGCGGTGCTTCAAAATCTTGGCGCGGTATTCGCCCTCCTGGCGGCGATTGGCGTGGCACTCGTCAAGGTTCGAACGTGGCGCCCGTCGGTCGTCGTCTCGGTCGGTGGGTACGCCTCGTTCGCCACGTCGTTGGCCGCCGTTCTCTGGCGACGACCACTGGTGCTTATTGAATTTGACGTCACACCGGGTGTCGCTCAACGGGTGCTCGCCCGTTTTTCGGTGAAGCAATGTTGTGCGTTCCCCAGTGGCGCGAGTAACGCCGTCGTGACCGGCGCACCCGTGCGCGAGGTGGTACTGAACGTCGATCGTTCGGACACTGCACGTTCTCGCGCTCGAACGTCCGCCGTCCCAGCGATCGATGAGGAGCGAACGGTCGTGGTCGTCATGACGGGATCACTCGGATCAACCAGAGTCAATCGGGCGGTGCTGGAACTGGCAAATCTCTGGTCCAATCGCCGAGACCGCACGATTATTCACGTGACCGGACAACGAGATTATGAGATGGTCACCAACGAACGACCTGCGTTCAACGGTCTGGATTACCGTATCGAGGCCTTCGGCGACATGGCGATTAATTGGGCGCTGTGTGATGTCGCGATCTGTCGCGCAGGAGCAATGACGTTAAACGAGCTCACAATCCTGGCCATTCCATCAGTCCTCGTACCGCTTCCCGGTGCACCGGGCGACCACCAAACGCGAAACGCGTTGCTCGTCGTAGAAACCGGAGGCGCGCGTCTCGTCCTTGACGACGACTGCACGGGAGCGAGGCTCGACGAGGTGCTCAGTTCAATGATCGAGCCCGCGAACTTGTCCAACATGGCAAGGGCCGCAGGTACGCTCGGCCGCCGTGACGGTGCGTCAAGAATCGCAGTGGAGATCTTGAACGTCAGGGCTTCGTCATGAGCGTGCTCGGGTCGGGGACGAACGTCCACATCGTCGGCGTTGGCGGTGCGGGCATGAGCGGACTAGCCCGCCTGCTCGTGGAAATCGGTGCGAAAGTCAGCGGGAGTGACTTGAGCGATTCGGTCGTTCTCGAGGAGCTACGAACCTTAGGCGTCACGGTGAGCGTTGGGCACGAGTCTGCGAATTCGGACCACGCGCACGTCGTACTCTGGTCGCCGGCCGTGCCAGCTGACAACGTCGAACTTTTAACCGCGCAACGAGCCGGCGCCACAATGCTCTCGAGGTCGCAGGTTCTGGCGGAATTAGCGACGATGCGACCGGTGATTGGTCTCACCGGCACGCACGGCAAAACGACCGCCACGTCGATGATGGTCCACGTTTTGGCAGCGGCTGGCCGTGACGACGGACGACTCCTCGGAGCCGATGTCCTCGGTGTGGGAGCGAACGGTCACTGGGGGAGTGGTGATCTCATTCTCGAAGTCGACGAGAGTTATGGCACCTTTGGGATGCTGCGTCCTCACGCTCTGGGACTTCTCAATGTCGAAGCAGATCACCTCGACCACTACGGAACTCTTCACGTACTGGAAGAGGCGTTTTCGAATCTCATCGATCGCACGACGGGACCCGTCGTCGTATGGAGCGACGACCAGGGCGCTCGTCGCGTGAGCGCCCTGGCTCATCGAGAAGTGCTGACGGTGGGAACCCACGACGACTCCGAATGGCGAGTGAGCAACGTCGAGGTGACAAAACACGAGGCCGCGTTTTCACTCTCGGGCCCCGCGATGACGATGTCACTAACGCTCCACGTTACGGGTGCACATAACGTCTATGACGCGGCCGTGGTGGCGGTCCTCGCCAGATCACTCGGTGTTGGGGTCGATGCGATTGCTGAGGGCCTCGCGGCGTTTCAGGGAGCGCCGCGTCGGTTTGAGCTTCTTGGATCGTGGCGCGACCTCGACGTCTACGAAAGCTACGCCCACCTGCCTGGTGAGATCAGCGCCATCGTCACCGCGACGCACGCTGCCGGTTATGAACGAATCACGGCTGTCTTTCAACCCCACCGAGTAACGAGGACGCTCGCGCTCGCCGGCGAGTTCGCACCGGCCTTCGATGGCGTCACGAACGTCGTCGTCACGGACATCTACACCGCGGGTGAGCCCAACCCGACGGGCGTCACCGGCGACATTGTTCATCGCTCGATCCAAGCGCGAGGGGCCGGTGCGCACTCGATTTACTGCGCTGACCTCAAGGATGTGCCCGAAGTGCTCGACTCCCTCCACGACGAGAGTGACGTCGTCTTGCTCCTCGGCGCCGGCGACGTGGCGTCCGTGGCGACGCGTCTTAGTGGCGGTTTCGACTGATGTCGCTCGACCAGCTCATCGAAGTCGGTGGAGAACGCGTACGCGAACACGCCGCATTTGGAAAACGCACGACCTACCGCGTGGGCGGTTCGGTACGGGCGCTGGTCACGCTGTCGAGTGATGACGACGTTCGAGAACTAGGCCCGTTGCTGGGAACGTGCGGTCTTTCACTTTTCGTACTGGGAAATGGATCCAACGTTTTGGTGGCCGACGGTGAGCACGACGTGCTCGGCGTGGTCCTGGGTGGGGACTTTGAGGAAATGACCTGGAGCGATGACGGTGACGCGGTACGCGTCGTGGCGGGTGCGGGCCTAGATCTTCCGATTGCGTCGCGCCGACTGGCTAAGGCGGGCATTGTCGGCTTTGAGTGGGCCGTGGGGGTGCCTGGAACCTTCGGCGGCGCAGTCGCGATGAACGCGGGCGGCCACGGTTCGGACGTGGAGGCGTCGGTTGAGAGCGTCGAGGTGTGGCACAACGGCGTCGCGCGCACGTGGCGGGGCGAGGAACTTCGATTCGGTTATCGCGCGAGCGCCATTGGGCGAGACGACATCGTGACCCGGGTGCACTTGGGCTTGGTGCGCGGCGACCCGGGCGCGGCGCAGGAGCGGATCCGCGACATCGTGCACTGGCGTCGCGAGCACCAACCCGGTGGCGCCAACGCCGGCAGCGCCTTTCGTAATCCCGACAACGACTACGCCGGGCGACTTATTGAAGAGGCCGGTTGCAAGGGCCAACGCCTGGGTAGTGCCGTCGTGAGCGAGAAACACGCGAACTTCATCATTGCCGACCCGGACGGGCGAGCCAACGACGTGTTCGAATTGCTTTTCGTCGTGCGCGAACGGGTGCTCGACGTGACGGGAGTGATGCTCACCAGTGAACATCGCTTCTTGGGGTTCGAAGGCCTCGGTTGAGTCCGCGTCGCCGAGGAGAACGAACGGGTGCTCGCACCGAGGCGTCAACTCGTCGTGGCGCCGTCGACGCCAGAGCCCTGCGAGAACAGTTCTCGACACCGGCGCGTCGACCGCGTCGTCGCCTGGCCGGGTTGGCCAAGGTCATGGTCGTGGTGGTCCTCGTGGCAGTCACGCTCGTGGTGGCCGGTGAATGGGTGCTTCGCCAGTCGTACTTTCGAGTCCAGCACGTCACGTTCGTGGGCGTGCATCACGAACCGCTCGGTCTGGTCATGGCCGCGTCGGGCCTAGAAGCCCACCCCACAATGCTCAGCGTCAGTGCCAGCACCATTAAGGCGAACCTGGCGAGCTTCACCTGGATCAACGGTCTCACGCTGGTGAAACACTGGCCGAGCACGGTCGTCGTCACTGTCAGCGAAAGTACCGCTGTTGCGGTGGCGTTCAACGCGAAGCACGTCTTGCAGTTCGTTGACGTCCGTGGACGCGACCTTGGTGTGGCGCCCCTGCACGAAAATCTTCCAACGTTGCAGTTCGTGCATCCCCGCACGACGGCGTGGCCGTTTGAGCGCGCCGGTCGTTCGGCCGCGTACGTCGCGAGCCAACTTCCCGCGGCCTTCTCCTCTCAGGTTTCGATTATTACCGAGGACGACCACGGCAAGGTCGCGCTCAAGATGACCACACCAGTGACCTTCATCCTGGGCCCGCCAACGGAACTACCCGCGAAATTTGTCGCGATCGCCTCAGTTATCCAACACAGCACGCTTCGTCCCGGTGACGTCGTCGACGCCACCGTTCCCGACGAATTGGCGGTGACCGGACCGTCCCCGTCATAAGTGAGCCATTTGACCAAAAACCATGGCCTGACTAGCCTTCGTGGACATTTGTTCGCCAATGTTCGCACCCACATCAGCGGTGCGACACAATAGAAGAGTTAACCCAAGGGGAGTGCATGAGTCTCAATCAGAACAATTACCACGCCGTGATCAAAGTTATTGGCGTGGGTGGAGGCGGCGTGAATGCGGTCAACCGCATGATCTCATCGGGACTTCGCAATATTGAATTCATTGCGGCCAATACTGACGCGCAAGCCCTGTTGCTGAGTGAGGCCGATTTGAAGCTCGATATTGGTCGAGAGTTGACGAAGGGTTTGGGTGCTGGCAGTGACCCCGAAATCGGACGCCAAGCGGCCGAGGACCACCGAAGTGAGATAGAAGAGGCGCTCATGGAGACCGACATGGTCTTCATCACCGCCGGCGAGGGTGGTGGCACCGGAACTGGTGCGGCGCCCGTCGTCGCCGAGATCGCGCGTTCACTGGGCATTCTCACCATCGGGTCGTCACGCGACCCTTCTCGTTCGAAGGCAAACGCCGGGCCACGCAGGCAGAAAAGGGCATCCAAATGTTGCGCGACAAGGTTGACACCTTGATTGTGATTCCTAACGACCGTTTGCTCTCGGTGACGGCGCCCGATACGTCGATGCTCGACGCCTTCAAGATTGCCGACGACGTCTTACTGTCGGCCGTTCGTGGTGTTACTGACCTCATTACGGTGCCGGGTCTCATCAATACTGACTTCGCTGACGTCAACGCCATCATGCGCAATGCCGGAACGGCGATTATGGGCGTGGGCACCTCCACTGGTGAAGGTCGCGCGGTCAATGCCGCGCGCGCCGCCATCACCTCGCCGCTCCTCGAAGCCTCCATCGACGGCGCGCGAGGGATTTTGATGAATATTGTCGGTGGCCCCGATGTGACGCTCAGCGAAGTGACCCAGGCGGCGGAGATCATTCATTCGGTCGCTCACCCCGACGCCAACATCATCTTCGGCAGCGTCATTGACGAGTCGATTGGCGACTCGGTTCGCGTCACGGTCATCGCCGCGGGCTTCGACCACATCGCCCCGGTGAAGCCGCCGCCGCTCACCACCGCTGAACCGGTTCTCACGGAAGGTCCGCGCAGTGATATCTTCCAGAGCAACGCCAGCGACGACTTCTTTGATGTCGGTGGCGATGACGACCTCCCCAGCTTCCTCCGGTAGTACTGCGTTCGTTGAGCGCGTCGCGGCTAATCTGACGGCACTTCGAACAAGAATCGACTCGACCGGACGAGATCCCGCAACGATTCGCATTGTTGCGGTCACCAAAACCTTCGGCGTTGAAGCTGTCGAGACCGCACTCTCACTCGGTCTCACCTCAATTGGGGAGAACTACGTCGACGAACTGTGTCAAAAGCGTTCGGCTCTTGGCGACGGTGTCGGGACCTGGCACTACCTCGGGTCACTTCAGTCGAACAAGATCCGCCGGGCCGTATCGTGCGCCGACGTTCTCTGTGGTGTCACTCGCGTGAAGGAGATTGAAAAGATCGCCTCCTATCAACGAACGCAACGCCTCTACGTCCAGGTTGATTACACCAGAGCGCCGGGGCGAAATGGTGTCCACCCACGCGAGGTGGCCTCGCTCGTATTGCGGGGCCGAACACTCGGTTTGGACGTGGCGGGACTTATGACGGTGGCACCGCCCGATGTCGCAGCCACGCGAGCGGCTTTTCGCTCAATGGTGGAAATAGCCGATGATTTGGGCCTCGTGGAACGCTCGATGGGGATGAGCGACGACTTAGAAGCGGCGTGCGAACTGGGCACGAGTGAACTGCGGATCGGACGCGCCCTCTTCGGAGCCCGGGGAGTAGGCAGGCCCTCCTGACCTAATATGGGTTGAGGCGCTGGAACCGCAAGGAGATGTCGATGAAAGATAAGTTGCGCGGGTTTTTAGGATTCCTAGGCCTGATTGAGGACGAATACGGCGAATACGGATCGACCACCCCGTCGCGGCCCTTCTCCGATCAATCCTCCAACGCCGACGACACCGAATGGAGCCAGCCCGCGCCCGCGCCCGCGCCCGCGCGCCAGTTTCCAACCTCGTCTGGTTCCTCGTCACCTCGTGCCGTCGCTCCCGTATCGCAACGGCCGACGTCCATCTCCGTTCTCGACTCGTCAGGCCAGGCGCCGCGCATACGACCACTGGCGGCCAGTGGTAGCCAGCGAGGCGTTTCGTCGTTTTCCCAGGAACGTGACGTCGCCATCTTCGTGCCGCGCTCGTACGACGAGTCGCGCCGCCTCACCGATCTTCTCCGTTCCAATCGCGCCGTCGTGTTGAACGTTGCCGGTCTCGACCCCAACGTTGGACGTCGACTCGTTGACTTCGCCGCCGGTACCGCCTACGCGCTCAACGCCAAGATCGAGATTCTGGGCAACAGCGTTTACCTCGTGAGTCCACAGGGCATGCATCTCGGCCCGGAAGCGAAGGACCGACTGCGGGCTACGAATTTCCGTGACCTCGGCGACGCATGACCCTGGTCCACGACCTGATCACGCTGTACATCTTGATTCTCTTCGCGTCCGCGTTGCTGAGCTGGTTTCCGACGGACTCAACCCACGGTTCAATGGCCACCACCAAACTCATTCTCGCGCGCCTTACCGAACCTGTCCTTCGACCGATTCGTTCCATCATGCCGCGGCCATCAGTCGGTGGCGTTGGGATTGACCTTTCGGTGATGATCGCCATCATTATTTTCGCCCTCATCAACGCAAATATCTGAGTCTCGAATTCAGCGTTTTTGCGACAGTGAGGGGTAGGGTTGCTGCATGGATAGCTCGGATACGACCACCTCAGCACTCGACGTCATCGATACCGTCGCCTTCAAGATCAACGTTCGCGGATACAACGTCGACGAGGTTGACGAATTCTTGGAACGACTTTCGGTCGAGGTGCATCAACTAAAGGAACTGGTGCACCAGCAGCGCCAGCAACTGCGCCAGGCTGGTGAACGCATCAATCAACTCGACTCGCGCGCCGGTGTGGCTCCGGCTCCCTCGCCCGTGGCACCGGCACCGGCACCGGCACCGGCCGCTCGCAACATCACCGTGACGGGTGCCGAACAGGTGACCGCGATGATCGTGATGGCCCAGCAGTTCATCGAGCAGGCCCAGCAAGAGGCTGAGGATAAGGCTCGCGAGATGACGACGGGTGCACAGGAGCGAGCCCGCGAGATTGTCGCCGAGGCCCGAAGCCGCGCCGAAGATGAGGTCAACCGCCTCAATGGATTAAAACAGCGACTCAGTGAGGACGTCGAAACGTTGACGCGCCAACTTGATTCCGAACGCAAGCGACTGAGCGGTGCTCTCGCCGAATTCTCACGCTGGGTGGAGAGTTCGTTGCAGGTTGGTGGCGTGCGACCGAGCGCGCCGGCGCCGGCGCCTATCCTAGAGGCGGCACCGATTCGACCGCTCCAAACGCCACCTCCCGCACCGGCACCGGTGCAAGAGAGCGTGGGTCAAGTGCTCAACTTCGAACAACCTTCACGCGACGATCGACAGTAACTTCTTCGCAAACTGGTAGGGTCGGCGCGCACTTGTTGTGTGCCCAGTCGAGGAGTTGACCATGTCGTCCAGCGTAAAACCCACCAAAAAGGCCCCCGCTAAGAAGCCGGGGTCCAAAAAGACCGTGGTGGCCAAGGTTCCCGTGAAGAGAGTTGTGGCCAAAAAGGTCCCAGCCAAGAAGGTTCCGCCCAAGAAGGTGGTGGCTAAAAAGGTTCCCGCCAAGAAGGCGTCAGCGAAGAAGGCCGTCAAAAAGAGCGCTAAAAAGCCCACGACGCTAAGCGCAGCTCAAAAAAACGCCGTGGCGAAGAAAATTGCGGAGGCTAAAGCGAAAGCGGCCGCGACGATCAAGAGTCAAAAAGAGCGTGGTCAAAAGCAAAAGGCTGCCGCCAAGGAGAAGGCTCAGCTCGTTAAAGCCAAGGCCGTGGCCACAGTCAAGGCTAAAAAGGAGCGTGACGCCAAGGCGAAGGTCGCGCTTAAAGAGCGAGAGGTGCAGCGCAAGGCGCGTGAGAAGGCCGCCGCTGAAGCAAAGAAGCAGCGCGAGATCGATGCCAAGCGCAAGGCAATCGAGAACGAGAAGATGCGCAAGATCCGTGAAGTCGAGCGCCGGAACCAGGAGGAGCTGAAGCGCCAGGAGCGCCGCGACGCCGAGGAACGTAAGAAGCGTGAGGCCATTGAAAAGAAGATGCACTCGAAGCCCTACGGCGATAATCCTGAATTCCTAGAGGAACTTCGACTTTTGTTGCTCGCGACCCGGGCCGATACCAACGTGGATATCGCGGTCATGGACTCTGAAGCCGACGAGATGCTCGTCGACCGCGAACGGCTCGAGTACGACGACGAGGACGGCAGCAGTGTCGCTTCGGACATCCAGCGCGACCAGAAGAAGGACCTCGCGTCGCTACTGCGGTTGAAGGTTGACGAAATCGACGTTGCGTTGTCGCGCATTGCCGATGGCAGTTATGGTCGCTGCGACGAGTGTTACGAAAGTATTGGCAAGGAACGCCTGCGGGCACAGCTGCCGGTCTTCATGTGTGTAGCGTGTCGCGCAAGCGTCTAGGAACCTCGTTCAACTTCACGGTCATCGCGGTCGCTCTCGTAGTCACGGCACTTGACGCTGTCACCAAGGCATGGGCCCGCCGTGACCTGGTCGACCACGCCGAGCACCTTGGCGGCGTCATCGTTTTGCGTCTCCAGTTCAACTCGGGCATCTCGTTTTCCATTAACCAGTCCGGTCCGCTGTTGACGACGATTTTGACCGTGATTATTGCCCTCTTCGTCGTCCTCATTGGACTTCGCGCCAACCGCGGCGCGCCGGCCATCGGCTTTGGTCTTTTAATTGGCGGGGGAGTGGCGAACGTTCTCGATCGCTTATCCGCTACGCCACATCAAGTGACCGATTTCATTGCGCTCGGTTCCTTCCCCGTCTTCAACCTCGCTGACGTGGCGATCACTCTCGGGTTCTTGACGCTTGTCGTGGCGACGATTCGTGGGGAGAAACTGCTTTCGTGAGTGACGACACCAACCCTGATGCGTTCGACGGCGAGGTCCTCGACCTGGCCGTGCCCGGTTCCCTCGACGGCATTCGCATCGACCGCGTACTCGCGATGCTGACGGGTCTGTCGCGTTCGGAGACGTCGAACATCCTTCTCTCGGGCACCGTCACTCTTAATGACAAGGTCATCACCAAGTCCTCAACTTCGGTGGAAGAGGGTCAGCACCTGGTGGCCGTCCTTCCGGCGCCCGAGAGCACTGACGTCGAAGCCGACCCTTCGGTGCCCGTCGACGTCGTGCTCGACGACGTCGACTTTGCGGTGGTCAATAAAGCACCGGGTCAGGTCGTACACCCCGGCGCTGGTCACCGCTACGGGACGCTCGTCGCCGGACTGCTCGCGCTCTACCCCCAGATGGCCGACCTCAGTGCCGAAGGGCTCTGTGACCCCCTTCGGCCGGGTATCGTGCACCGACTCGACAAGGGCACCTCGGGGTTATTGGTGGCTGCCAAGACGCCCGAAGGATTTGCGAATCTGAGTACCCAGTTGGCCGAGCGGCTCATGGAGCGGACCTACTACGGCATGGTCGAGGGACACGTGAACGAGGAGCGCGGCGTGGTTGACGCACCGATCGGGCGCTCGACGAGGTCCCCGACCTTGATGGCCGTGCGAGGCGATGGCCGTCCCGCGCGAACGGGCTATGAAGTATTGGCGCGCATTGAGAAGCCCCACGCCATGACCTTGCTACGCCTCCAGCTCGATACGGGCCGCACCCATCAGATCCGTGTGCACCTGGCCACAATCGGTCACCCCGTTGTCAACGACCCGCGCTACGGACACCGTCGCGAGAGGCGATTACTCGAGGACCGGTTCTTTTTGCATTCGACCACGCTCGCCTTCGCCCACCCTCGAACGGACGAGTGGTTGACGACGAGCGTACCGTTACCGGACGATCTTCGGGCGCTGGTCCCGAACTCGGTTGTGTTCTAGGCGACTTCGCGAACCGCCAAGACGGCGTCATCTTCGCGCAGTAACGTGAGTGCCTCTTCCTCGGCCCGACGAACCCGGCGCACGCCGATGTCCATCTTCGTGGCCGTCGCCTGGAGTGAGAGGGGGGTAGCGCCGTTTAATCCGAAACGTAAGGTCAATACCTCGCGCTGCAGGTCATTTAGCTTCTCCAACGCCCCATGGAGTTGGCCGTCCATCATCGTTTGCTCGATGTCACCGACCCAGTCGTGCTGACTGGGGGCGACGAGGTCACCCAAGGTCGTCGCCGAGTCCGACGAAGCGGGCTGGTCGAGACTGGCCGTGACGCCGGCCAAACCGTGAAGGTTGTCGCGCACGGCCTTGGTCATACCGGTTGCTTCACTTAACTCGTCGTCGGTGGGCTTTCGCCCAAAGATTGACGTAAGCTCCGCGGTCGTCGCTTCGAGTCGTTGTAACTGCTCACCCACCTCTAGGGGAATTCGAATGGTGCGGCCGTGCTGTTGTACGGCGCGTTGGAGGGCCTGACGAATCCACCAGGTGGCGTACGTTGAGAACTTGAAGCCACGTTCCCAGTCGAATTTCTCGACCGCGCGCAGCAAACCGAAGGTGCCCTCTTGGACGAGGTCGATCATCTCGACGCCACGGTCTTGGTAGCGACGGGCCCAGTGGAGCACGAGGCGCAGGTTTGCTGCGACCATCTGCTTCTTGGCCTCCTCGTCGCCGGCCGTAACCCGCTTGGCCAGTTCGACCTGCTCGTCGTAGTTCGGCATGGGGTAACGGTCTAAATCTCGCATCAAAAGACCCAACATGTCGTTGGTGTTCACTGCTGATCGCCGGGGGGTGGTGGAAATCACTTCAAACTCCTTACTCGGTAACGAAGCCTCTTCGCCCGTCGGCGGTAATTTCTCCTACGAACGTATGTCTAATTTACCACCTCGCAACCTAAAGGGCAAGGTCCGTTTCTTTGAAACGGATAAGAATCACTAGGCGCTGTGGGTCTTTTTCACTTGACGCACACCGCGCGCTTGGTCGACCATGTCGGCCAAGGTGAAGCTCGACAAATGCTCTCGCATGTGATTTCCGACATCGGCCCAGACGCCCAAGAGCACACACTGGCCCTCGTGATCACAGGCACCATCCTTGTGGGGCTCGCCGAAGTCGCCCGCGACGATCGGTCCGTCGACGGCCGCGACGATCTCGGCCAAGGTGATCTGATCGGCCGACCGCGCGAGTACGTAGCCGCCGCCCACACCGCGCTTTGAGCGCACGAGACCCACGCCTTTCAAACTCAGCAGAATCTGCTCGAGGTAGGGCTGGGGAAGTCCCGTGCGGCTCGCGAGGTCGCGCACTGACGTCGGATTGGACAAATCTCTACCGAGGGCGAGGCTCAGCAGCGCTCGACTGGCATAGTCACCCCGGGTCGATACTCTCACGCGTTCATTCTACCTGCGGGCGGTTTGGGCGCTCGTGCCAGTGCACGACGAGCACTCGTTCTCTGGCACAGTAGAGGGGTGGAAGAGACCCCTAATGACCAAGTAACCATCAATCCCGACGAAGTGCTAGCTCCGGGGGAAACCGAACCGACGACCGAGGACGAAAACACTGACTACATTAGCCAACCGGCAAAGGTCATGCGCATTGGCTCAATGGTCAAATCGTTGCTTGATGAGGCTCGCAGCGCACCCCTGGACGAGGCCGGTCGGGCCCGGCTGCGTGAGATCTACGAGACATCCATAAGTGAACTTTCTGGGGCGCTCTCGCCCGACCTTGGGACTGAACTCTCGAAGATGGCGATTCCCTTCAGCGCTGACGTGCCGACCGAATCCGAACTGCGCATTGCCCAGGCGCAACTAGTCGGTTGGTTAGAAGGGCTCTTCCACGGTATCCAGGCCTCGCTCTTTGCTCAACAGGCTGCCGCCGCGGCTCAGCTGGAGAAGATGCGTGATCGCTCGTTGCCACCGGGAGCGGGCGAACCTCGCGCCGGTACGTACCTTTGAGCAATGTCGTGAACTGTGACACGCGCTCGGTAGCGTGCAACGTGATCGAGGTTCATACTTCTGTTCCATCACGAAAGGGTCGTTCAGCGAATGGCTGAGGGCTTCGTCCACCTCCATAACCACACCGAGTATTCAATGCTTGACGGCGCCGCGCGCGTGGAAGAGATGGTCCTCGCCGCCAAGGCCGACGGTCAAACGGCCATCGGGATCACTGATCACGGCAACTTGTACGGAGCAATCGACTTTTACGAATCGTGCAAGAAACACGGCCTGACGCCGATCCTCGGTATCGAGGCCTACATGGCTGCTAACTCGCGCTTCGACCGACCACCGCGACGTGGCAAGGTCGACGACACCGGCGGCGAGACCGAGGGCGGCCAGAAGCTCTATCACCACTTAACACTGCTCGCGACCTCCAACGCGGGCTACCGAAACTTGCGCGAGCTTTCCTCCGCGGCGTTCCTCGAGGGCTACTACTACAAACCCCGGCTCGACTGGGAGCTGCTCGAGCGTTATAACGAAGGACTGATTGCAACGTCGGGATGTCTCGGTGGTGTGGTGCTCCAAGCACTACTCCACGATGACTACCCGAAGGCACTCGAGCTCGCCGGACGTTTACAAACGATCTTCGGGCGAGAGAACTTCTTCATTGAGATGCAGGACCACGGACTACCCGAACAGGACCGCACGAACCCCCAACTGTTGCGCGTGGCGAGGGAGTTGGATGCTCCGTTGCTCGCAACGAACGACCTGCACTACGTCCACCATGACGATGCAGAAATGCACGACGCCCTGCTCTGCATTGGTACCGGCTCACTGGTTGCCGACCCCAGCCGATTCCGGTTCAACAGCGACCAGAACTACCTGAAGTCCGCCGCGGAGATGCGGTACCTCTTTCGAGAGATTCCCGACGCGTGCGACAACACGTTGCTCGTTGCCGAGCGCGCCGAGGTCGTCATTGAATTCGACAACGACGCGTTACCCGAGTTTCCCATCCCCGACGAGTTCGCCGCCGGCACCCATAAAGACGGTGCCAATCGGCTGCTGCGCGAACTGACCTACCGCGGCGCCCTCGAACGCTACGGCGAGCACCTCAGTGACGTCGTACGAAGTCGACTAGAGAACGAACTCGGCGTCGTCGCCGACATGGGCTTCTCGGACTACTTCCTCGTTGTGTGGGATCTCATCCGCCACGCTCGTGAAACGGGCATTCGCGTCGGACCGGGTCGTGGATCGTCGGCCGGCTGCTGTATTGCGTACTGCCTGCGAATTGTGGACATCGACCCCATCCGCCACGGGCTGATCTTCGAACGTTTTCTTAACCCGGGTCGCCGACAGATGCCCGACATCGACATGGACTTCGACGAGCGTCATCGCGGCGACATGATCCGCTACGCCGCCGAACGCTACGGCTCGGACCACGTTGCCCAGATCGTGACCTTCTCGACCATTAAGGCGCGCGCCGCCGTGCGCGACGCCGCTCGCGTGCTCGGCTACCCACCACAACTCGGCGACAAGATCGCCAAAGCCATGCCGCCTTTGGTGATGGGGCAGGATCTGCCACTCGAAGCCTGCTTCACGCCAGTGCCCGGTCACGAGAGCCGCTTCGCCGAGGCGGCCGAACTGCGTGGCCTCTACGACACCGACCCCGAGGTGAAACACTCCGTCGACGTCGCCATGGGCTTCGTCGACAAGCGACGTCAAGACGGCATTCACGCGGCCGCCGTCGTGATCACCAAAGAGCCGATGCTCGACTACGTGCCAATTCAGCGAAAGTCGGGACCGTCGGGCTCGAGCGAGGATGCGCCGATTGTCACGCAGTACGAGGCAACGTGGATCGAGAAGCTCGGCCTGTTGAAGATGGACTTTCTAGGCCTTCGCAATCTGGCGATCATCGAGCGAACCTTGGAGCACATCAAACGTCGCCACGGCGTCGACGTCGACATTGACAACGTCGCCCTGGACGACCCCAAGGTCTTCGCCATGTTGCAACTCGGCAACTCAATCGGCATCTTCCAATTAGAGGGCGACAAGATGCGCCAACTCATGCGTCGACTCGCGCCCACAAGCTTCGACGACATCGCGGCCCTCAACGCGCTCTATCGGCCTGGACCATTAAGCGAAAACGTGCACAACGACTACGCCGATCGAAAGAACGGTCGTCAACAGGTCAGTTACGATCATCCCGATTTGGAATCCGTGTTGGGCGAGACGTACGGACTCATGATTTATCAAGAAGACATCATGCGGGTGGCCACCGTGATAGCGGGCTTCTCGCTTACCGAGGCCGACGATCTGCGAAAGGCCTGCTCTAAGAAAATCCGTGAGATGATTCGACTCCAGCGCGCGAAGTTCGTTGACGGCGCCGAACGCGAAGGTTACGGGCGCGAGTTGGGAGAAGCAATCTTCAACAAGATTGAGCCCTTCGCCGACTACGCCTTTCCCAAGGGCCACGCCTACGGCTACGGACTGATTGGGTATCAGAATGCGTGGCTGAAGGCCAACTATCCCGTCGAATACATGGCGGCGCTACTGACGTCGTTCCGTGACGACAAGGACAAGGCCGCGGTCTATTTGAACGAGGCGCGCCAGATGGGCATCACCGTTGGGGTGCCCGACGTGAACGAATCGTTCGGTGAGTACGCCCCGAGTCTCTCCCAAGACCAAACCATCCTCTTCGGCATGGCCGCCGTGCGCAACGTTGGCGAAGCGCTCGTGGAGAAGATCGTTGCCGAACGTGAAGCGAACGGCCGATTCGTCAACGTGTACGACTTCATTCGACGAGTCGATCCCGTCGTTCTCAATCGCCGCTCTATGGAGTCGCTCATCAAGGCCGGGGCCTTCGACACACTCGGGGTCCCGCGATTGGGCTTCCTCTTGAAGGTGGACGAAATCTGCGACGTGACGCTCACGCGGCGGCGTGACCACTCACTCGGAATTACCACGCTCTTCGCAGACCTGGGCGACGACGGGAACAACCAGGACTGGGAAGGCACCGAAATCGAGCTGTCCGATATCGAGTTCGATAAGGCCGTCAAACTGGACTTCGAGCGCGAGATGCTCGGTACCTACATCTCAGACCACCCGCTCTACGAGGTCGAAAGTACTTTGGCGACGAAAACCGACGGCACGATCATCACGATTCGCGAACGCGGCGAGGAACTGGCGCGCAGTGGCAAAGCCGTCACCGTCGGGGGCATTTTGGCCGAAGTTCAGATTCGCACGACCAAAATGGGAAAACAATACGCCCGAGTCGTTTTGGAAGACCTCGGAGGAGCGATCGAGATCAATTTTTCCGCGAACAACTTCGAGAAATTCTCTGGATTTCTTTCCAAGGACAACATCGTGCTCGTGAAGGTCCGACCCGGCTATGAGGAAGAGCTGCGCTTCAGCGCCATGGACGTGGAAATGCTTACCGTAGAACGCGGAAACGAAGAACTGCGTCTGGCACTTCGTCCTGAGGACCTCACGCAAACGTCCATCGCGTCGCTGCGCGAGATTCTCGCCCGCTACCCGGGCCGTTCGCCGGTCATCGTGGAGACCGGCGACGCCGGCAAAGCATTTAAGTTAGGTCCCGAGTTCAACGTCAACATTGCTGGTGTGGTCGCAGATCTACGTTCAGAATTCGGTCGAAACGTCATAAAGGCGTAGCCCGCCGAATGGGTGTGCAAAGAGTCGTAGAATGTATTCCTATGGCAATGAACGTCACGACCAAGGACACCACCGCGCTCTCCGACGCAGAACTCGCCGAAATGGCCGATCTCTGTGTCGACCGCGAACCTAATTTCGACATAGGGTTCCTCTCCAAGCAACGAGAGGACTGGGTTCTCGTCACCCAGGTCCGCGAGGGAAATAAGTTGCGCGGCTACTCGTTCTGCACACTCGAACGCATTGGCGGCACGCCATCGCTGTTGGTCGGGCTGTTGCTCGTTGACCGAAACGCGAAATCTGATCAGACCTTGAAGACAATCCTGCACGACCAGTTCCGTCGAGCGCTCCTCGCCTTTCCCGACGAGGACGTGTTGCTCGGCTCGAGGCTCACCACCGCCGACGGCTTTCGAGCCTTCGCTGGCCTCGAGGACGTGGTGCCGCGCCTCGGCTACAAGCCCACCGGCGAAGACCGCGCGTGGGGGCGACGTTTGGCCAAGCGTTTCGGTTCGGAAAAATCCATCGACGACAAGACCTTCATCATGACGGTGACGCCCGGTCCCGTCGGAGGTCTCGACTACGTGGCATCGAAGGGGCCAATCCCTGAAGGCGCGACCACGTTCTTTTCTGGTTTGAAGCCGCACAAGGGTGAGCGTCTGGTGGTCTTTGGGTGGGCGATGGCCGAATCACTGGCCTCGGGCAAACTTCCCAAATAAGTACTAGCCGCGGGGCAGTAGGCCCGTACAGCTCTTGTAACAGTGTCCGTCGATCGGCTTGGACAAGGTCGTTAAGACGTACATCGGGCGAAAGCCGAGCGCCGACGCGAGGTCCTTACCGGCCAGTGACGTCCTACGCGTTGCCTCCATCGTGCGAATAGCGTGCGCGTCCTCGCACAGCAGCCACACGTCGTCACCGAACCAACCAAATCGGACCCACGTGGAACCATCGTCACTTCGACGCAGCAACTGGGGACCGCGGTCGGCGGCAATGAGCGCGACGCTCGGACGTTCGCCGCGAAACTCCCAGTAGGGAGCGGACGGACCGCGAAATCCGAAGAGCGGCCCGTCGGCGGGGCTCGCCAACTTTTCTAGCCAGCGGCGCACCCGACGCCCCCGGTACGTACCGAGTCGACGGGGGAGATCTTCGAGCGTGACCGACTCGGGTTGGGCGAGATCGTTTCGTTCGACGTCGAGCGCTAACTGACCTTCGACCACGTCGAATACCGCGAGATCGGTGACGTAATCGGCGGGCCACGGAATGCGCCAGCGCATGATCGCTTGGGACTTGAGGTCGACCACCGTCGTCGTCTCATTGGTCGAACCGAGGACCAGGCCGTAGACCGTGGTTCCGCCGTTCACGTCGACACTCGATTGCTGCGGCATGCGCTCAACGAGCCGCTTGTTGGCTCGAGCGCCGGCGTCGCGACTAAAAATTGACATCAGGTGACCATCGATCGCAGTTGTGCGTCGAGCGCCACAACGGAGTCCACTGGCAGCTGACAGACGCCGCCGCGACAGACGTAGGCGAGCCCCGTGCGTCGACCTACGAGCAATGGGGATGACCCCTGACCCGAGATGAGAACGGTGCGCGGCATCGCCATCGAGCGTACGTGGTTACTCAAGTCATTCGCGTCGCCCGGCACTACGACCTCGACACCCGCCAGCGCGTAGCCGGCGGCATCGACGAGGTCCGGTACGGCGCCGGGGTGCTGCGCGATGAGTGACGCCGCCACATCAACCAAGCGCTGCGCCACGACGAGTAATTCAGTATCGCCCGCACAGAGTGCGAGACGGGCCAGCGCCCGACACGTAATGGCGTGGCTCGACGGCGTGGCCCCATCGAAAATCTCCTTGGTGCGAATACCAAGGTCGGTGACCAGATCGCTCTGGGCGAAGACGCCGCCTCCGGCGTCGGGCCGGGCCGAGGAAGGAAGTTCGCCGTCCCAGTAGTGCGCTAAGAGATAGTTAGCGAGTGTCGTGGCATGGACAATCCACTGGTCGTCGCCACCGAGTTCGAATGCGTCGAGGGAGGCGTCGAGCAACCACGCCACGTCGCCGGCACTGGCGTACGCATTCTGGTCTTCAGTTCGCCACCAATTCTCGTGGGCGAAGTGCGTGCGCCGGAGCGAACGTAGGAGTGCGAGGCCGTCCCGGTGGAACGATGGATGTCCACTCCGCAGCAGTGCGGAGGCGAACATTGCGTTCCACTCGAGAATGATTTTTTCATCGCGCAATGGTTGGGGGCGTGCCGCTCTCGTACGGCGCAGTGCGGTGCGTGCTTCCTCCAGGGATGTCGGCGTCGTGAACGTTTCGGAGTTGGCGAGCCGTGGTATGGAACGACCTTCGAATTCGCCAGGATCGGTAATGCGCCACCGAGTGAGGGTCCGGGCAACGTCGTCGTCGCGACTGTCGCCGTGCAGCGCTGCGCGCACTTCATCGGGAGTCCACGTGACGTGCGAACCTTCGACACCACCGGCGTCGGCGTCGAGGGACGAGGCGAAGCCCCCCGCAAGCGCGAGATCGGTGAGCACGAAATTGATCGTGTCGAATGCAACCTCGCGCCATTCGTCATGGCCTATGACCAAGGCGGCGCGTAGGTAAGCGCGCGCGAGCAGCGCTTGATCGCTCAGCATCTTCTCGAAGTGAGGTACGTGCCAGGATTCGTCGACGCTGTAGCGCGCAAAACCGCCTCTCAAGTGGTCGTAGAGTCCACGGCGCGACATGGCGTCGAGGGTTCGCGTGAGGACGGTCCTCGACTCGGGATCGTCAAAGTCAATAAGGGCCTCGACGTAACTCGGTCGTGGAAACTTGGGCGCGTCACCGAATCCGCCATTTTCGTCAACGCGAGCGACCAATTCGTCGCGGAGCTGTTGGCGCGTGAGGGCGAGGTCGAGAGACTCGGTGAAGGGCGCGAGATGGTCAATGAAACTGACTTCGCGCCCGATACCCTCTCGAAGTTCGGCGGCCTGGTGCTCCACGGCATCGCGTTGATTGACCCAGGCGTCGTGCATGGCGGTGAGCAATCTCGTGAAACCCACCTGTCCGTGCCGATCGACGGGCGGATAGTAGGTACCGGCCATGAAGGCCCGTGCGTCCGGCGTGAGAAAGACCGACATCGGCCACCCTCCGTGACCACTCAGTAGTTGAGTCGCCGCCATGTAGAGCGCGTCCACATCGGGCCGCTCCTCGCGGTCGACTTTGATGGGAATGAAGAAGTCATTCAGCAGTGCGGCGACCTTGGGGTCCTCAAACGACTCGTGAGCCATGACGTGGCACCAGTGACACGCGGCGTAACCGACGGAGAGAAAGATCGGACGGTCGAGGCGCAGCGCTTCGTCGAGGGCCTCGTGTCCCCATGTCCGCCAGTCGACCGGGTTTTCCGCGTGTTGGCGCAGATAGGCGCTCGAGGAGCTTGCGAGTCGATTGGTCACCGATGCAGCGTACCGACCACGGCCCCGTCATCGTGACGAAGAAGTCTTGATAGCTACGGTGCCGAGATGAAGATACTCATTACTGGAGCGGGTAGGGCTATCGGGGCCGCTACGGCGAGCGAGCTTTCACAACGGGGCCACGACGTCATTGCGAGTGCCCGCGACGTTTCATTGCTCAATGACCTCAACGTCGTGGCGAAGATCTCCCTCGACGTAACGGACACCGCCTCAGTCGAGCAGGCCCTGGCGACGAGTGGTGACATCGACGCACTCGTCAACAACGCGGCGCTGCCGGGTGGGGGACCGCTCGAGACGATGTCCCTTGAGAGACTGCGCGCTCTTTTCGAGACCAACGTCGTTGGTCCACTGCGACTGATTCAGGCCCTGACGCCGCAATGGCGTCGTCGTCAGCACGGCATCGTCGTCAACGTTTCGTCGGTTGAAGGTCGCGTGGCTGGCCCACTCTCGGGCGGCTACGCGGCGTCGAAGTTTGCCTTAGAGGGACTGTCGGAAACGCTGAAGTACGAACTCGGCCACTTTGGCATTCGCGTCGTTCTCATCGAACCGGGATTCATTTCCCCGGGAATGAAGAGTGAGAACCATGTTGAGAATCGACCGAGCGAATACGCCGATCTCTACGAACAGTGGGAGGGAATTGACAAAACACTCACCGGCGAAAACGGCCGGACTCCCCCCGACGTCGTGGCGCGCGCCATTGCCGACGCAATCGAAAACGCCGACACGCCGTTTCGCGTGCCGGTAGGCGCCGACGCCGAAATGGTGCTGGGGATGCGTCGCACCAAGGACGACGCTCAGTTCGAAGCAACGATGCGCGGTGTGCTCGGGCTGACCTGGTAGCGATGACACCTCCGGCGTGACGAACACCGACGTAGCGATCACGGGACCACAACTCGGTACTGTGATGGTTCGGACATTGACGGCGGAGTGAACGTGACACGAGTACTCAGGTGGGGAATTATCGGAACGGGCAGCATCGCGCGCACGTTTGCGCGCGACCTCGCGCTGACCGGCGTCGGAGTGGTGAGCGCCGTTGGATCGCGCACGCAGTCGTCGGCCGACGCGTTCGCCAGTGAACACGCAGTAGCGCGGAGCTACGGCTCGTACGAGCAGCTGGTTGCCGACGCGGAGGTTGATGTCGTCTATGTCGCTACGCCCCATCCCATGCACTACGAGAACGCCACGTTGGCGCTCGAACACGGCAAGCCGGTTCTCGTGGAAAAGGCCTTCACGATGACGAGTGACGAGGCACGACGACTGGTCGCGAATGCTAGAGAAAAGCGACTGTTTCTGATGGAAGCTATGTGGACTCGGTTTCTTCCCAGCATTATTGAAGTACGTGCGCTCGTCGCCCGAGGAGAACTTGGTCGCGTTGTCAGTATTGAGGCCGATCATGGTCAGTGGTTCAAATCCGACCCAGAATTTCGCCTCTTCAACCCAGCGTTGGGCGGAGGTGCGATGCTCGACCTCGGCGTCTATCCGGTCTCGTTCGCCTCCATGGTGCTCGGTACCCCCTCTCGAGTGACGGCGCTCACGCAACCGGCATTCACCGGCGTGGACGGATCAGTTGCAATGGTGTTCGGCTATGAGAACGGCGCTCAGGCCGTACTGTCGTGCACGTCAGCTGCGAGAACGCCGACGAGGGCGTCGATTTCGGGTACCGACGCACGCATTGAGATCGGGGGAAGCTTCTACGCCCCTGGCCCGTTCACGCTCGTGCAACGAAACGGTGACGAGCAGCGATTTGAATTTGAATCAGTCGGAAGCGGTTTGCACTACGAAGCAAGTGAAGTAGCACGGTGCATTGACGAAGGGGTGCTCGAGAGCCCGTCGATGCCGCTCGACGAGACCATTTCAATCATGGAAACAATGGAGCAGGTTCTTTCCTAGTTGTAGCGGGCCGCGCTCGCCCAAGGTCTAATACGTTCACGGCGGCTACCGTCATATTGCTGGCGGCCGACTCAATCCACTCCATTTCCCGACGAGGCAGCACTGTTACCAGTCAACACCTATGACGACGAGCAAAGATGTCGGTCGACTTCCAGAAGGCATTTGTCGCTTCAGAGCGTTGCTCAAAATACATTCGGCAAATCGCGGCGGCGGATTTTGCCATTGCCCGTG
>CAJDUS010000022.1_pt1 | contig 21417 bp, 25 predicted proteins | sample 7390831 | NCBI WGS metagenome assembly CAJDUS01 (sample SAMEA7055684, study PRJEB34461) | soil metagenome | biome: terrestrial ecosystem; feature: Peninsula; material: soil | place: Antarctica | collected 2016
GTAGTGAAAACTCGTCCCCTCGTCACGCAGCGCCGACGCGACCACCATGACGTGACCGAGCGAGAGGTCGTTGACGAGTGCACCGGCCCCGCCGCACGCAACGAAGGTCGTCACGCCGAGTGAGGAGATTTCTTCAACGAATCCGGCGGCCAACGGTGCGCCAACCCCGGGGTGCACGACCGCAACCGGTCCTTCGTCAGTTTGGAACTGATAGATGGGATTACGACCGATCTCACTGCGCAGCACGTACTTCGTCTCGAGGGCGCCCTCCGCAGCCAACTGGTCGAGTAACTCATTGAAGAAGCAGAGTACGGCCACGCGCGGGATGTCGACTTCGTGCGGGTGGAGCATCCGGGCCTCGAGGACGCCCGACTCAGCGAGGTCGTCTTCGTGAAGTGGAAGGTGCACCGGGTGAATCTACGACGCGCTCGGGTGAGCGCGCTGCAACCAACCGAGCACCGGCACGACTGCGTTGATGTCACCACGCACTTTGATCCGTCCGTCGCGCAGGGCCGACGCACTGTCGAAGGTGCCATTCGAGAGCGAGGTCGCGTCCTCGTAGGAGAGTCGGACAATGGCGTCGGCCGCGAGATGATCGCCCGATTCGATGGTCGCACCTTCGCTGGCGAGGGTGAAGGTAATGGCGTGCGGTAGGGACTTGGGCGCATCGGGGAATTCAATGACGACGCGCACGGTCCTAGTGTCGCGCTCGAAGGGAACTGGTCCCGCTGACGCCAGGGTACTGCTGAGTTCTTGGAACCACTGGGGCGAAAGAAACGTCGTCACCGATTAGGGAGCGGGCTGGACGGCGGCTTCGGCGGCCGTCTTCTTCGTCCGGCGTCGGATCTTTCGACCGAGCCAGGCGACGGGGTCGTAGTCCGCGTCGACGACGCGCTCCTTCAACGGGATGATCGCGTTGTCGGTGATTTTTATGTGCTCGGGACATACTTCGGTGCAGCATTTGGTGATGTTGCAGTATCCGAGCCCCATCTCCTCTTTGATGTACTGGCGACGGTCATTGGTGTCGAGGGGGTGCATCTCGAGTTCGGCCAATCGGATGAAGAACCGGGGTCCCGCGTAGTTCTGCTTGTTGCCCTCGTGGTCGCGAATGACGTGACAGACGTCTTGGCACAAGAAGCACTCAATGCACTTACGGAACTCTTGACTGCGCTCGACATCTTGTTGGAACATGCGGTAGCCGCCCTCGGGCATCGGTGGGGGCGAAAAGGCCGGTATCTTCTCGGCCATGGCGTAGTTGAAGGACACGTCGGTTACGAGGTCGCGGATGATGGGGAAGGTCTTCATCGGCGTCACGGTCACTGGTCCCTCGGGCAACTGGTCCATGCGCGTCATGCACATGAGTCGCGGCTTGCCGTTGATCTCGACTGAGCAGGATCCGCACTTGCCGGCCTTGCAATTCCAACGACAGGCGAGGTCTGGTGCTTCGGTGGCCTGGATTCGGTGGATGACGTCAAGGACCACTTCACCCTCGTTCTGGGTCACCTCGTAGTTCTCGAAGTCGCCACCTGAGGAGTCGCCCCGCCAGATTCGCATCGTTACGTCGGCCATCAGTGCGCCTCCTCGAGTAGGGCCTTTAGTTCGTCGGGCATCGGCAAGAGCGGCGACTGCGCCGCAGTGATGGGACTGTCCCAATTTCCACCATCACTCGAGAGGGCGAAGTTGAACTTCGCGAACTCGGGATCGGGATCGGGGTAGTCTTCGCGCGTGTGTCCGCCGCGAGACTCCTTACGTAGGCTCGCGGCGAGCGCCGTCGATCTCGACACGGTGAGCATGGCTGGCAGGTCGGTCGTGAGGTTCCAACCGGGGTTGTAGGCCCGACCGCCCTTGACCGCGATGTTCTTCACCCGATCGATGAACTCGTCGAGTTTGCCCTTGGCCTCTTCGAGCTCTGAACCGGTGCGGATGATGCCAACCAGGCCCTGCATCATCTCCTGGAGGTCGTGCTGGATGTCGTAGGGGTTCTCACCCGACGTGCGGTCGAAGGGCGCGAGCGCTTCCTTCACCGCTGCTTCAACCTCGTCCATGTTGAACGAGTTTGCGACGTCGCCGGCCTCGATGTACTCGGCCGCACCCATGCCGGCGCGTCGACCAAAGACCACGAGGTCGCTCAGTGAATTGCCACCCAGCCGGTTCGCCCCGTGCAGTCCTCCGGCCGCTTCGCCGGCGCAGAAGAGTCCTGGTACCGCGGTGGCGGCAGTGTCGGCGATGACCTGGACGCCGCCCATGATGTAGTGACAGGTGGGACCGATTTCCATCGACTCGCGCGTGATGTCGACACCGGCCAATTCCATGAACTGGTGATACATCGACGGCAGGCGACGACGAATGAACTCGGGCGTTCGACGTGAAGCGATGTCGAGGTAGACGCCGCCGTGAGGCGTGCCCCGACCGGCCTTTACCTCGGTGTTGATCGCGCGCGCCACTTCGTCACGCGGCAAGAGTTCTGGAGGACGACGGCCCGCGGTGTGGTCGTCGTACCACTTGTCGCCCTCTTCCTCACTTTCGGCCGTTTCAGCGCGGAACATCTCGGGGACGTAATTGAACATGAAGCGCTTGCCTTCAGAGTTTCGCAACACGCCGCCATCGCCACGAACACTCTCGGTGACGAGGAGACCGCGCACACTGAGCGGCCAGACCATGCCGGTCGGGTGGAACTGAATGCACTCCATGTCAATCAGTTTCGCTCCGGCCCAGAGCGCCATTGCGTGGCCGTCACCGGTGCCCTCCCACGAGTTGGAGGTGAACTTCCAGGACTTGCCGACGCCGCCGGTCGCGATGATGACGGTCTTGGCTCCGAACGTGACGAACTCACCCGATGCGCGCCAGTAGGCGACGCAACCAGCGATCTTGCCGTTCTCGTCGTGTACGAGCTTTAGAACTTTGCACTCCATGAAGACGTCAGTGTGCATCGACACGATCTTCTGCTGCAGCGTGCGAATGAGTTCTAACCCGGTGCGGTCGCCAACGTGGGCGAGGCGCGCGTAGCGGTGGCCACCGAAATCGCGCTGGAGGATCTTGCCGTCCTTGGTGCGGTCGAAGAGGGCGCCCCACTGTTCAAGTTCCCAAACGCGGTCGGGCGCCTCCTTGGCGTGGAGTTCGGCCATGCGGTTGTTGTTGAGGTACTTGCCACCTCGCATAGTGTCGCGAAAGTGGACCATCCAATTGTCCTCTTCGTAGACGTTGCCCATGGCCGCGGCAATGCCTCCTTCGGCCATGACGGTGTGCGCTTTGCCGAGTAGTGACTTGGTGATGATGCCGACCTTGAGGCCGCGCTGCTTAGCTTCGATCGCGGCCCGTAGTCCGGCGCCTCCGGCGCCGATGATGAGCACGTCGTAATCGTGGTGTTCGTACGGTGAGTCAGTCACTGGCAATCCTTCTAGAAGAGTTTGTAGTCGGTGATCGCGCCCGAGGCGACGAGTCGCACGTAGACGTCGGTGAAGGCCACGAAGAGAAGCGACGCCCAGGCGAAGTTCATGTGCTTGGCGTTAAGGGGTGTCACGAACTTCCAGAATCGATAACGAAGGGGGTGGGCCTTGAAGCTCTTCACGTGGCCGCCGCAGAGGTGGCGACAGGCGTGACAGCTGATTGAGTACAGCCAGAGCAGTGCCGCGTTGACGCACAGCACTACGGTGCCTACGCTCACGCCCCATCCCAGACCCGGTTCGCGGAAGGCCTCAACCGCATCCACCGTGAGCAGGACGTTAAAGACGAGTCCCGCGTAAAAGAAGTAGCGGTGCAAGTTTTGCATGATCAGGGGGAAACGGGTCTCCCCGGAATAGTTCGCGTGCGCGTCGCTGACGGCGCAGGCCGGTGGCGACCACCAGAACGCGCGGTAGTAGGCCTTGCGGTAGTAGTAACACGTGAGGCGAAAGCCCAAGGGAAAGATGAGGATGAGTAGCGCTGGCGAGAAGTGCCACCAGTTAAGAGCGAAGCCGGACTTAGAGCCCGGCACGCACACACCGGCAATGCACGGTGAGTACAGGGGACTGATGATGTCGCGATTAAAGGCTGCGCCCACGAAGTAGTAGCGGTTCTGGAAAGCGGCCCAGGTCGAATAGATAATGAAGGCGGTGAGGATCGCCACGGTGACGACTGGCTGCACCCACCACCGGTCGTGGCGCAGTGTTGCCGCTTCAGGACCTCCGCGCGTGCCGCCCAGTACAACCTTCGTCGAACTTTCTACCGCGGTCACACACTCTCCTTGCTGCCAACGACGTCTTCGAGACGTCCTTAGCAATACTAGGCAGCATTGAAGGGGGCACCCGGCGGTCGAATGACGACAAATTCCCTTGTCCCGAACGGTCTCGCAGCGTCCGAGGTGTTTCGCCGTGGGCGCGCGCCCATGATTGCCCGTGCTGTGCGACACCGACGCGTGTTGCGCGTACTTCATCAGTGATCGAGATGCCAACATTCTCTAAATGTGATGTCGCAACGAGCTCGCGCCACTGCGTTTGCGTCCCTCTGGTAGCACGGTGGGGTGTTCTATCTACGCTCACCCGATTCTCAGAAACTCTCGAGCGTGCTCGCTGCTTCCGAGCGCAATGCTCCGTCGTACCAGGAGATCGGTGCGACGCAAGACGAAGTACTCCCAACGGGCTTTCACCACGTACTCGTGGAGCGACGTCTCGGGGACCCGTCCCTCTTCGAACGCGCCGTGGACGGTCTGGAAACGTGGAAGGCACACGAGGGCGCCGGCATGGTTCTCTTCCCAGCGAAATGTCGACTGGCACCACACCTCACGGTGCTGACGATGATTGAAATTGGCCCGCTCACGATGGTGGCGCCGTGTCGAATCATTCGACTCTGGACGAGCGACGCCACGTTCGGCTTCGCGTACGCCACACTGCCCGGTCACCCCGAATCGGGTGAGGAGTCGTTTGCGCTCGAGCGCAGGATCGACGGCACGTACTTCACGATCCGCGCGTTCTCGCGCCCGGCGACCCTGTTGGTGCGTCTTGGGGGACCGGTCGGTCCGGCCGTGCAACGTTGGGTTACGAGGAAATACGTCAACGGACTTCACGCATTCGTTTCTCCCGTACCGGGTCATCAGGGTTATCCCTGATAGCGAAGTCTGAGGCGTTTACCCGACCAGGGTTCTCACTGAGGCGTTCATTCCGGCGCACGCCGTATCGTGCGGGGAGGCGTTTGGTGCCGTTCAGTGGAGAGATTCGATGATTGAAGCAAAAGGCTTAACGAAGCATTACGGGGCCAAGCACGCCGTCGAGCAACTCAGCTTCACCGTGCGATCTGGCGCGGTGACTGGATTCTTGGGGCCGAACGGCTCGGGCAAGTCGACGACCATGCGGATGATCATGGGACTCGATACTCCTACCGCGGGTGACGCCACAATCCACGGCCAGCACTTCCACGACCTGCGATGGCCGTTGCGAGAAGTCGGAGCTTTGCTCGAGGCGAAGGCCATCCACCCCGGTCGCAGTGCTCGAGCTCACTTGACGATGTTGGCTCAAACGAATCACATTGCGGCTTCGCGCGTTGAAACGCTTATCGACATGGTGGGACTGACTGAAGTCGCGAGTAAGCGCGCTGGGAAATTTTCTCTCGGTATGGGCCAGCGTCTCGGTATCGCTGCAGCACTGCTCGGCGACCCGGAGACGCTCTTGTTCGACGAGCCAGTGAACGGTCTCGACCCCGACGGTATTCGTTGGGTGCGCAATCTCTTAAAGGGTCTCGCGCGCGAGGGCCGAACTGTCTTCGTGTCGAGTCACCTCATGAGTGAGATGGCGCTCACCGCCGACGAAGTCGTGATTATTGGAAAAGGCACGTTGATTTCTCAGATTTCCATTGATGAACTCCTCTCACAGAGTTCCGAAAGTTTCGTACGGGTTCGTTCACCGGAAAGTTCGAAGTTAAAGATCGCTCTCGAGCGTCAAGGAGCGGTCGTCGTCACCGAAGAGGATGGCTCGCTCTCCGTTCGTGGCGCCGACGAAGTAGTGATTGGAGAACTCGCCGCGAGCATCCCCGTCGTGTTGCACGAGTTGGCTCCCCAGACGGCATCGCTGGAGGAGGCCTTCATGGAGCTCACTGAAGACAGCATTGAATATCACGGGTCGCAAGGATCCAACGCGACGGGATCTCCGTCATGAGCATCGAAACGACAACGGCCACGCCGCAGCGCACCACTGAGTTGCCGCCCGGTCGCTACAAATTCGTCGATCTCCTTCGATCGGAATGGACGAAGCTTCGCTCCGTGCGATCGTCATGGTGGACGATTGGCATCACCGTGTTGCTCGGAATTGGCATTGGGGCACTGGTGAGCGCCGAGACGCACGCGCACTGGCACGGGATGGATCCCGGTTCCATTCAGAGTTTCGATCCGACCGCCACTTCACTCGTCGGGCTGTTCATCTGTCAATTCGCGATTGGAATCCTGGGGGCATTGGTCGTGAGCGCCGAATACAGTACGGGAACGATTCGAGCAACGCTGTCGGCCGCCCCGCGTCGGACGACGGTGTTGGTGGCGAAGGCGACCGTCTACGCCGTCGTAGCGCTCGGGGTCGCGGAGTTTGTCTCATTCGCGTCCTTCTTTCTCGGACAGTTCCTCCTTTCGGCTCCAGCGACGCACGCGACGTTGTCGAGCCCTGGAGCACTGCGGGCCGTCGTGGGCGGAGGTCTCTTCATCTGCGTGCTCGGCCTCGTAGCGTTTGGTCTCGCGTCAATTATCCGACACACCGCCGGGGCAATCAGCGCCTTCGTTGGCGTCTTGCTCGTTTTGCCGCTCGTGGTGGAGGCGTTACCGAACTCTCTGTCCCAGGACATTCGTAAATTTCTGCCGGACCGGATTGGCATTCAAATGTTGACGACGAATGGCAGTTCCTTCAACGCGTTCTCGCCGTGGGTCGGATTTGGCGTTCTGTGTATTTACGCATTCGTGTTGATTACAATTGGTGCCGCACTCATGAATCGCCGCGATGCCTAAACCGGATTCTTCTGTGATGCCAGCGCGAACGTACAGCGACAACCTTCTGGTTCGTACGCCACTCGGCGAATGCCGGTGGAGCAGTGGTACAGCCTCGACAGCCTCGCAACGTGTCCACGTCTCCGCCTAGCGCGCTCAGCGAACCCGACGAAGTTGAGGGGCCACGTCCTGCGCTCGCAACAACTCGACCTCAAAAGTCAGGCTGGAAAGTGGCGATTGAGTGGGGCGTCATCATTGCGGTGGTTCTCGTTGGATCCTTCCTCATTCGTACCTTCGCGGTCCAGACCTTCTCCATTCCGTCGACCTCGATGATGCCAACACTCCACGTTGGTGACCGGATTCTCGTGAACAAACTGAGCGTGGAGTTCGGCACGATCAATACTGGTGACGTCATTGTCTTCAAGGCTCCTGCATCCGAACACTGCAACGCCAACGACCCGCCAGATCTGGTGAAGAGAGTCATCGGACTTCCGGGACAACACGTGACGTCCCAGGGCAACACCATCTACGTGAATGACAAGAAACTGAAGGAACCGTGGACGTACTGGCCAACTATCGGAACGGCAATTGGCAACGTCACCGTCCCCAAGAACAGCTATTTCGTCATGGGGGATTGGCGCTCGAACTCTTGCGACAGTCGATTCTGGGGATCGGTACCGCGCTCGGACATCATCGGCAAGGCCTTCATGCGAATCTGGCCACCGTCGAGAATTGGATTCCTCTAACGGTGCATCGACGCTCTTGTTGAGTTGAGCGGCCTAGCGAGCGGTAGCCACCTGCGCTGCGGTGAGTCGCCCCAACAAGTTGTTTTGAACCCCGGCGAAGACCCTGCCCCACGTGGTCGCGGTGAGTGGCGTGACGAACGCGAGATGAGTCAACTGCTTCGCAGTGAGGTTGAGCGCCTTCTCCAAGATGAGGATTGACGGTGTCACGTTGTTCGGCCATGGCGCTGCGGCGAGGTTCGCAGCGCACGCGTGTAGTTCTTCGATCAGGGGGTGATCAAAGACGCTCGCCTGCGACGCCGTGCCATTCACCTCCGCCCACGCGTGGAATTTCATGAGCCATTCGTTGTACGCGACGAAGAAGGGGCCGGTGGCGTTGACGTAGCGCGTCGAGAGTATCGTCGACGGCTCGATCGCGATGCCGCGCGGGGGAATCAACTTCGACTGTTCGATCGACCACCTCTCGGCTTCGCTCTTCGTTGTCCCCGACACGATGACCAGGGCCACGACATTACGGCGAACCCAACCGATCGAGGTTAAGAGCCGCACGCCCTTCTTCGACGTGCACTGCGCTTCGAGTGAACCGGCGATTGACTTCAGGCTCGTCACCTTCTTCGGCGTGACGCCAGTGGCACTCTGGCAACTCGACTGCACGGCCTCAGTTACCTGCGTGAGCGGATCAACTACGGGCTCGACGAAGGCACTCAATTCGACTAGTTCCTGAATGCCATTGCTGGAGGAGACCCAACCCTTCAGTGCAACCTTCGAGGTACCCGTCGTGGGCGCGAGCGCTACGAGCGCCTTTTCCACTTTGCGTAGATAGGGCGTCAGTGTCGAGGGTGGTATCGCCGACGCACCAGCGATCGGATTCTTCATGACGTACGAACTGACGTTGGTGTCGCCAACCGCAGTGGCGCTCGACAACGTGGCAACGACCATTGTGGCTGTCGCCAACACGCCCGTTACGATCTTCACGACTCGGTGGGGGCTCGTCCTGCTCGTCTTTCGTGGCGACGCCGTGGTCGGGGTCGCAAAACGACTAATTAGACGTGACCACCGCGACGGCCCTCGCCGGTTGCGCCAATGAGTGCCCACACGGCGAGTCCCAGGCCTGGAACGAGGAACCAGATACCAAAGACGAGAGCGAGTACGACGAAGAAAGCACCAATGCCGAGCGTGAAGGGGAAGATTGAAGTGCTGGGGAACGAACCAACGACCCCGGCACCCTCACTCTGGGTCGAGTTCGGGTCGTCTTCTGGTCGAAGCGCCATTCGTCGACTCCACCAGTAGTAGTAACTACCGGGCAAGAAGCAGAGCAGCATGGCGGCGAACAGCATGACGCCACCGGCGTTCTCGAGACTCCAGATCCAATAGACGGCGCAGATGATGCCGAAGAACACCCCCCAGATCAAGAGAATCCTGGCCTCTATTTTCATTCGTTCGCGTCCTCGGGTGATCCGACTTCATCTGAACCGTGATCGAGGACGGCGGTCGAGGTCGCGGGAAGTTCGTGATGCGCGCCCTCCTTGTCACCGTGAGCGAGTGACTTGTGCTCGGGGTGGTGATAATCCCACGTCGGACGTTCGGAACGGATCTGGGGCAGGCGGTAAAAGTTGTGGTGGGGCGGAGGTGAGGTGGTGAACCACTCCAGCGTCTGTCCGTCCCACGGGTTATCACCGGCCGGGTACTTCTTCCAGCTGTACATGATATTGACGATGAAGAGAATTGTGGAAATGCCAATCATCACCGCCCCGACGGTACTGAGTTGATTCAAAGCCTGCCACTGGGGATCGTGCGGGTAAATCGGCATGCGTCGCGGCATTCCGCGAAGACCGAGGAGATACATCGGAAGCGTGAAGACCTGGGCGCCGACGAAAAGGAACGCGAACTGGAACTTGCCAATTCGTTCGTTCAAGAGATAGCCGGTGACCTTTGGCCCCCAGTAATAGATTCCCGCCATCGCCGCCATCATCAACGCCATAAAGATCGAGTGGATGTGGGCGACAATGAAATACGTGTCGTGGGTGAAGAAGTCGAGTGGTGGGCTGGCGAGGTAGACACCGGTAATGCCGCCCACGAGGAACGTCACCAAGAAACCTATTGCCATCAACATGGCGGTCGAGAACCAGATATGGCCCCGCCACATCGTCCCGATCCAGTTAAAGATCTTGATCCCGGTGGGCACCGCGATCAAGAGGCTCATGATCGAAAAGAACGGCAAAAGCACGACGCCGGTGGTGAACATGTGGTGAGCCCATACGCCCAGTGAGAGCGATCCAATACCGAATGTCGCGAAGACCATTCCCTTGTAGCCGAAGACCGGCTTCTTCGCGAAGACCGCGAACACCTCAGTCGCAACACCGAAGAATGGAAGGTCCAAGATATAGACCTCGGGATGACCCCAGAACCAGAAGATGTGTTGCCACAACACCGGAACACCCCCTCCGGCAACGGAGAAGATATGGGTACCGAAATGTCGGTCGCAGTAGAGCATGATGAGTCCGGCGGTGAGCACCGGGAAGGCCAGCAAGATGAGGATCGCCGTCACCAACATGTTCCACGTGAAAATCGGCATGCGGAACATGGTCATGCCGGGTGCTCGTAAGTAGAAAATCGTTGCGGTGAGATTGACGCCGGTGAAAATGGCCGAGAATCCGGTAAGCAGCAGTCCGCCGATCCACAGGTCGGCACCGGCGCCCGGCGTGTTGATTGAGTTCGAGAGCGGCGCGTAGGCGACCCAACCAAAGTTGGCGGCGCCGCCACTGGTGAAAAAGCCCATCAGCATGGTGATCGCACCAGTGAGGTAGAGCCAGTACGAGAGTGCGTTGAGGCGCGGGAAAGCCATGTCGGGGGCGCCGATTTGAATCGGGACCATCACGTTGGCGAGACCACCGAACGCGAACGGGCCAGCGAAGAGGTAGATCATCACCGAGCCGTGCATCGTGAAGAGTTCGTTGTACTGCGACAAGGAGACGAGGTGGCCGTTCGGTGAGGCCAGTTGCGCGCGGATAAGTTCGGCGAACGCTCCGCCGATGACGAGCATGATGACCGACGTGACAACGTAGGAAAGCCCGATGACCTTGTGATCGGTTGTCGTCATCCATTTCAAGATGCCCGTCGGGCCGTGGTGCTCCTCGTGGTGCTCGCCGCCGAGTTCGACAGGTGGATCAAGTACGTCGGTCATCAGTTGTCTCCCTCACTCTTGGCGGGCTTGGTCGGGACTCCCGTATTTGTCTGCTGGTTGGTGGCTGTCGACGCTGCTGATGCGGCGTCGGCGTTAGAGGTTTTCGCGAGCCACGCGGTGTACTGGGGCATCGTGACGACCTTCACGTTGAAGAACATCAGCGCGTGATAGAGGCCGCAGAGCTGCGTGCACTGCCCGAAGTACGTGCCGGTCTTCTCCGCATTGATCGTGAATTGATTCAGCACGCCGGGAAGGGCGAAGCGCGAGAAGTTGAACTCGCTGACGTAGAAGCCGTGGATAACGTCGGTGGACGTCAAGTTGATGTGGACGTTGGTATTGACGGGGATGACCATCGTGGGCGCCTGCGTGGTCTGGCCGATCACCAAGGCGTGCGTGCCGGGGTAGGTGAACTTCCAGCCCCACTGGAAAGCGTTCACGTTCACGGTCACGTTCGTCTTGGGATCAGACACTTCCTTATTCTCAACCACCATTGTCGCGGCGAAGAGACCGATGATGATCAAGATTGGGGCGAGGATGTAAAACGACTCGATGGGCAAGTGGTACTGCGTCTGTTTCGGGATGTTGTCGTTTCTGCGACCGTAACGAATGAGGACCCAGAGGACGAGCACGACGACGAGCGTGCCGACAATTGCGGCGCTAACCGAAAAGCCCTGCCAGAGGTGAAAAACCGAACGCGAACTCTTGGTCACTCCTTGATGAGCGCCGAAAGTGGGCACCGTGCAGCCAGAGAGGACGAGGGCCGCAATTGGGAGTGCAACAATACGTCGCAAACGACGCCAGCGGCGAGTGCGAACTGTTACACCCTGTGGGGACAGGGTAGGTGATTCCACGTCACGACACTACTCAATTTCGATTGAGTGTCACGTCGTCAAAATGCGGAAAGCCTGTTGCGCCAGTGCCGTTCGAGTGCGTTCAGCGGTGCTCGAACACGCAGGACGGACTAGGGGACGTCGGGAGCTTTGGTCTCGGTCGAGTCGGCCGGTTTGTCAGCCGCGCCATCAGTCGACTTCTGCGTCTTTAAACCCTTCTCGAACTCATTCTTCGCCGAACCCAGATTGCGGGCCAACTTTGGAATGGCGGAGCCACCGAAGATGAGAACTGCAACAACAATGACCACGATCAAGAGATCTGGTCCGAAAATTTCGCCTAAGAACACTGTCTTCTCCTTTGACGTGCTTAACGCCAGAGTAGTGCGCCCCACGAACGTACGTGAATGCGCCCCTTCCTCACAGGGTTATTCGTTTCCGCAAGACTGTTCGGATGTCCGACCTGACCAGGGCGACACTTCGTGATTCGCTGAGTGTCGCTCTCACCGTGGGCGCCTACGGCGTGGCCTTTGGGGCCGCGAGTGTTGCGGCGGGTTTCTCAGTCCTCCAGAGCTGTCTCTTCTCCCTTATGACCTTCACGGGAGCCAGCCAGTTCGCCGCCGTGGGCGTGGTCGCCTCGGGAGGGGCCGCGGGGAGTGCCGTTGCCGCGGCGGCCCTGCTCGGTACGCGTAACACCCTCTACGGAATCCAAATGGCGCCGGTGCTGAAAGCGAGGGGTCTTCGTCGAATCGTGGCTGCCCACATCACCATTGACGAATCGACGGGCGTCAGCCTCTCGCAGGCACCGCGCGGGACCCAGGCCATGCGCGAAGGATTCTGGATGACCGGCTTGGGCGTGTTTCTCTTCTGGAATCTTTTCACTTTGCTTGGCGCGCTCGGGGCCAGGGCCCTCGGCAGTCCCGCGTCCTGGGGACTCGACGCGGCCGTGCCGGCCGCGTTCCTCGGACTGGTCTGGCCGCGTCTCACGTCGAACTTTCTTCGAGTGGTCGCGGTTGCGTCGATGGTTTTCGCGCTCGGCGTGACGCCGCTGTTGCCGGCGGGACTTCCCATTATCGCCACGACCTGCGTGGCGATCATCTTTGGATGGCGCCACCGATGAACGGCGCCACGATGTGGATCGTGCTGGGCGCGACCAGCGGGCTCTGTTTCGCTATGAAACTGCTCGGTCATCTCGTACCGGAGCGTTGGTTGTCAAACGCGCGACTCCAGCGCATTAATGCGCTCATCCCCGTAGCGCTGCTGAGTGCACTCGTGGTCGCTCAGGGTTTCGTGATGAAGACGCATGTCGTACTCGATCACCGGGTGGCCGGCCTGGTCGTCGCGTTGGCGCTGCTCGTGGCCAAGGCGCCTTTTCCGGTTGTGGTGGTGGGCGCCGCCGTCACCTCAGCGCTCGTGTATCACCTGCACTAACCAGCGAGCGCGACACCGAGGACGAGTGCGGCGACTGACCCGAGCGCTCCAATGCCCGCCCATACCCCCTTGGCTTTCGGCGTCGTAGCGCGCGTATGGAGATACGTACCCACACCGGCCGCCACGACGCAGACCATCTTCACGCCAAAGACCGCCGCCCAGCTCGTAGAGGCGTGCTGGTGGTCAACGGCGGCGTAGTTCCACAGGCCCGTCACGATGAGGAGACCGAAGGCCGGCCAACTGAGGCGCGCGAACGCCTGGGCGACTCGGCGCGGCGCGGTGTCGCCCAGACCGCGCACCGTCGGCAGCAGTCCCGCCAACACGAGCAGTCCGCCCACCCACACCGACGCCGCCAGAACGTGGAGCGAGAGTCGAAGAATCGTGATCCAGTCGGCCAGTTGTGGTCGGTCGAGGATTGCGGCGGTGACGTGCAACTACTTGCCTTGCCAGTTCGGCTCGCGCTTTTCGGCGAAGGCAATCGCCCCCTCGAGGGCGTCGGCGCTCTGGCCGATCATTCCGAAGGCGTCGGCGTTGAGTGTCCACGACTCGTCTTCGGAGAGCTCGCGCGACCTCTTCATTACGTCCTTCGACGTTCGAACCGCCATTGGCGCATTCTTCGCAATGCGTTCGGCGAGAGCCACGGCCTCGTCGACGACACGATCGCCCGGTACCACGCGGTTGACGAGTCCGAGTTCGTAGGCGCGTTCGGCGTCGATCGGGTCGGCCGTGAGCGCCATCTCGTAGGCCACGGCGAGGGGAATGCGCTTGGGAAGACGAATCAGACCTCCACCACCGGCGATGAGTCCACGCGACGCTTCCGGGATGCCGAACTTCGCGTGTTCGGCGGCGACGACCATGTCGCAGCTAATGAGAATTTCGAAACCGCCCGCCAGCGCCGATCCGTTCGCCGCCGCGATGATTGGTTTGGGAAAGTCGCGCTGCGTGATGCCAGCAAATCCCTTCTCGGTAATGGGGAACTCTCCGGCGGCGAAGGCCTTCAGGTCCATGCCGGCGGAGAAGGCCTTGTCGTCGGCGCCGGTGAGAACGACGACCCAGACGTCGTCATTCGTCTCGCAGTCGTCGAGCGCGTCACTCAGTGCAATCGCGGTCGCGCGGTTGATGGCGTTGCGGGCCGCTGGTCGATTAATCGTCAGTATCTCGACGTGTCCCCGTCGTTCGCGCAGTATTTCCTCAGCCATGGTTCCCCTTCGAATAGCCCCTTGGGGCAACAACGTGACGATAGTTGAGTTCGCACATCAAGGGGCGTGCGAGACTGGCGCGGTGGAGAGACGACCTCGATTGTTTGTCACGCTCGAGGGCTACGCGGTCGAGGGCGGTTTCGATGGTCCCCACCAACCTTCCACGTGTTTTCGTCCCACGATTGCACTCGGTCGTCACGACGGACCCGGCGACGCCGACGGACTCTGGCAGGGCTACGAGAAGGTGCTCGACTTCGTCCCCGGCCTCGGCTTCGACGGTGTGCGTCTCAGTGTCGAATGGGCCCGCATCGAACCTCGCCGCGGCGAGGTGGACGAGTTGGCACTCGCGCGCTACGCCGAGGTTGCGCGCTACGCGCGTTCCCTCGACCTCGGAGTTACCATCGTTCTGATTGATACGGCCTGGCCGGCCTGGCTCGGACTTGAGGCCTGGCTGCTTCCCTGGGTCGTGCCTCTCGTCATTGAGCACGCGCGTCGAGTGGTATTGGCACTGGGCGACGTGGTCACGGGCGTGATGCCCTTCGCCGACGCAGATCAGTTCGTGAGCCAGGGATTCATTGACGGAACCATGCCGCCATGGCGTCGTGATGCGACGATCGACGCGGCCTTCGCTACGAGGCAATTGAGGCAAATCGTCACTGGGCTCGCGGCCGACGAGCTCGTCGGTCCCCGAATCGTCGGCGTCGTTCGAACGATTCCTCTCAACCTCTCGCTGCCGGCAATTACCTCGGCGCGCTCAACTGGCTTCGAATGTGACGAACTGCATTTTCGTTCGCTCTTGAAGGGGAGGGGCCCGAGCACTGCGCCAGCTGGTCTCCTCGTGCAAAGAAAGGGCGAGTGGCGTGTTTCGATGTCGGACGAACTACGAGCGGTCCTCGCCTGATGTGGACTCCTCGTCGGTCGTAGCCTCTTCGTTGGTCTCTCGACTCTTCTTCATGAAGTGAAAGGCAATGATGAACAGCACCATGGCGATCAAGACGGCCAGCGCAACCCAACTGGCGTACTTCTCTATTCGCGTTAGTGCCGTGCCGGCGAAGTAACCGAGCAAGGAGAACGCGACTCCCCAGAGAAATCCGCCAGTCGCGTTAGCAATGAGGAATCGACGGTAGTTCATCTTGCTCATACCGGCGAGGCCGGGCATCACGGCGCGCAGGAACGCGGTGAAGCGTCCGACGAAGACGTAGACCGGACCGCGTCGACGCAGTCCCTCGAGTGCGCGATCCAGCGCGGCCCGTCGCCGTCGGAGAATCGGTTGGTTCATCAAACCTTCGCCGTAGCGATGACCAATGAAGTACCCCACTGAGTCGCCGGCGATCGCGGCCGTGACCACTAGCACGCAGACGACGCCAATATTCACGTGTCCCTGGCTCGCCACCACACCGGCAACGAGCACGGCCGTCTCGCCGGGGAGAAAGAAACCCAAGAAGATCGCCGCCTCGCCAAAGACGAGAAGCGTAACGAGCCCGTAGACGAGCAACGCGGGTAGTTGATGAATCTCGTTTAGGAGATACGAAACAACGGAGGCGGTCATCACCCTGACAGTCTCCTAGATAATTGTTGTCTAAGAGGACGCCGTACGCCATTTTATGTTGTTCGAGCCTGTGGCACGATGGTTCCGTGCCAGTTACCTCTCCGCCTCATCGTCGCGCCCACGCACGCGAACGGCGGATGCCCTTTGGCGCCCCCGTGCGGGCCTGGACGCTCGCCGAATGGGCGTTGGTGCCACTTCGTATTTTTCTCGGCGTCACCTTCGCGTTCGCCGGTTTGCAAAAACTCGCCAACCCGAACTTCTTTCGCCCCCTCAGTCCCATCTCGATTCAAGCCCAGCTCATCGGGGCATCCCACACCAGTCCGATTCGACTGATTCTCACCCACCTGATCCCCTTCGCCAAACCCATTGGGATCGTGATCTCATTCACGGAACTGGCCATTGGTATTGGTGTGCTCCTGGGCCTGTGGACGCGTATCGCGGCCATCGGTGGCGCAGTTCTCTCATTCAGTTTGTTCTTGACCGTGAGTTTTCACGCGTCGCCCTACTTCACCGGCGCCGACATTGTCTTCTTCTTCGCGTGGTTGCCGTTCATTGTCGCGGGCGGCGGATCACGACTCTCCCTGGATGCGTGGATCGCGCGACGAGTCGCTACCAAAGCCGGCGTGGCTCTTCCCGACCTCGTGTCGATTCCCTTCGCCACCGTGCAAGGAATCTGCGGCAACTACCACGACGGCGCGTGCGCCGCGCGCGAGGGGCGCAACTGTGACGCAGCGGTCTGTCCGGTACTGCTGGGCGAGCGCGCACCCCTTGCGACACGAGTGTCGATCGACTCGGTTGATCGACGCACACTGGTGGTGAGCGGAACCGTGGCCGCGGGCGTGGGCGTGGCGGCCCTCCTCCTCGGTGGTGCCGCGGCCGATTTCGGCAAAATGATCAACGACGCGCCCAAGCCCAAGAGCGCGTCGACGCAGTTCGGCGCTGGCGGCTCGACGAACAGTCCGACCACGACGGCACCGGCCAGCACCGGCACGACGGTACCGGCCAGCACGGGCACGACGCCCGACACGACGCCGGGTACGCTGCTCGGCCCCGCTAAGGATGTGCCCAACGGTCATGCCGGCACCTTCTCTATTCCCTCGTCGGGCGATCCGGGGATTGTCGTTAACGCACAAGGTACGTATTTCGCCTACGACGCAATCTGTCCGCACGCTGGTTGCACTGTGGGCTACGCCCCGTCCAACAACTTGCTGGTCTGCCCCTGTCACGGTTCGGAGTTCCAAGTCTCGACTGGCGCGGTACTCGACGGTCCCTCGCCACGCGGGCTGACGAAGCTCAAAGTCATTGAAGGGGCGAACGGTAACCTTTATCTCCAATGAGTGAGGACCGTCGCCGTGTACTGGTCATCGAGGACGATTACGACCTCGCTCGGGCCGTCGCGGATCTCCTCGGCGACGAAGGATTCGACGTTGAACAGCGTTACGACGGCGAGTCGGGATTTGCCGAGGGCCTCACCGGTTCCTACGAAGCAATAGTCCTCGACCTCATGTTGCCTAAGCGCAACGGATTTAGCGTCTGTCAGGACCTACGCAGCGCCGGGATCGACACGCCACTGCTCATGTTGACCGCCAAGGAGGGCGAACTCGACGAAGTGGAGGGGCTGGAGGTCGGGGCGGACGACTTTCTGCGCAAGCCCTTCGAGAACTCAATTCTGCTCGCTCGATTGCACGCGCTGCTGCGGCGCCACGAGCGGGGCCGTCCCCAGCCCATCGTCGTTGGACCAATCTCACTCGACCCTCTTCGGCGTAGTGTGATCTCTCACGAACGAGGAGTGACTCTCACGCCGAGGGAGTTCGCGCTCCTCGAGTTCCTTATGAACCACGTCAACGAGTCACTCGCCAAAAGTGAGATCCTTCTGGCGGTGTGGGGGAGCGAGTTCGACGGCGATCCCAATATTGTCGAGGTCTACATTGGCTACCTTCGTCGAAAGCTCGACGTGGCGCCTAACAAGTCGGTCATTCACACCGTGCGAGGCGTCGGCTACAGCGTTCGCGAACCCTGATGCCCATAAGGCGTCAGCTCTCCGTGCGAGCGCGCTTGACGTTGATCTTCGTACTGTCGATTGCGGCCATTCTTGCCTTCACTGGCGTGGCGCTCATCAATCTCGTCCATCACTCCCTAGAGACCGACGCCACTAACCAGATTCAGGGCGAGATGATGCGCACCCAGGACCGCTTCGCCACGGCCGCGAAGGCGAACTACGGCGTCGTGAGGCTCAACATGCACGGCGACGTTGTCATTCAGGTGACGAACCTTGAGGGCACCAAAGTGTGGGCCGAGAGTACGGCCATTGCCGGTTCACCGATTCTCGCTCACCAGGTTGCGGACACCAACAACGCCAATGGTCTCGCCGTGAAGATGGTCAACTCGCCACAGACGAGGGCGACGTTGGGCCAGATCAGCGCCGGGCAAGTAGGCACGATCTTTACGAAGCGCGGTCCCGGTCTGGTCTTTGGTTTCGTCTACGGCGAAGGCATCGCACACAGCATCAATGTGCTCCTCGCCAGTCTCCTGGTCTCGTTTCCTCTCTTACTCTTGATGTCGGGAGGCTTGATTTGGATCGGCATGGGCCTCGCGCTCGCTCCGGTCGAATCAATTCGACGTCGCGTGGACGCTATTGCGGCGAGCGATCTGACCCAACGGGTGCCCCCGTCGGGTGGCGACGACGAAATCGCCCGAATGGCCAAGACGGTGAACGCCATGCTTGACCGCCTCGAGGCGTCGTCGCAGTTCGAACAGGAGTTCGTCTCGAACGCCAGTCACGAATTAAGGAGTCCACTCACGACGCTCCTCGCCACGACCGAACGTGCGGCGAGTGACCCCGATCGCGCCGATTGGCCCCAGGTCGGAGAAATCGTTATGCGCGAGGGCCGGCGCCTCGAAACGTTGATCGACGACCTCGCGTGGCTCGCGCGACACGACGAGCATCGAGAGATTGCCTCGGTCGATGTCGACCTCGACGACCTGTTGTTCGAGGAGGGGCAACGGGTTCGTCTCCTCACGCACCTGAGCGTCGACACGACGTCCGTGCACCCCACGCGCGTGACCGGCGACCCCGCCATGATGAAACGAATGATTCGCAACGTGGTCGACAACGCCACTCGGTACGCGACGCACGAATTGCGCTTCGACTCGCATTACGAGGGCCACGAGGCCGTCGTCACCGTCACCGATGACGGCGACGGCATCGACGTGGGCCAGAGCGCTCGGTTCTTCGAACGATTTATTCGCTCCGATCCGGCCCGGGCCCGTCAATCCGGCGGCACCGGTCTGGGCCTGGCGATTGTCACCGAGATCGTGACGCGACACGGCGGATCGGCCAGGTTCGTGTCGGTGGCTACTGGGACCACGATTGAGTTGCGCGTTCGACGCGATGGTCAAGGCGCCGACGCTTCGTCGTAGTGACGACTGCGTGGCGAGGGCGTAAAGTCAGCGGATGGACACTTCCACACTCGCCGACGTAACCGCTGACGCAACCCAGATCCTGGGTATGTCGTTCTACTTCGATCCGCTCACCGGTGAGCGGGCCAAGGAGAATGGACTCAACATCTACCAGTTCTACGGACTCGGTCGGGGCGGCACTCTAGGAGACGTCGACGTTGACGTGGTCCAAGACGCCTTCACCTTCTTTCATCCCAGAGCCATTGGTCGGCTCTGGAGCGACGCGCGCGCCAAGGCCGACCCCGTCGCCGTGGCGGCCAACTACCTTCAGGCGGCCTACGAGTTCGCCGACCGCACTTTTGGCGCCGTCGACCCCGACGTGTTAACCAACTACGCGGTGGCGGCCCACAAAGTCGCCTCGTCGGTGGAGAGCGGCAAGCACCACTTGGTCGACGGGTACAAGCAGTACGACGTACCGACGAATCCAGTGCACGCGGCCTACTTCGGCACGATTCTCATGCGTGAACTTCGCGGATGCGTGCATATTGATGCGGTCCACCAGGTGGGACTCTCCGTGGCCGAGGCCTGCTACCTCCAGGATCCTTCGGTGTTCCAGATGCACGGTTTCGTCGAAGACGAGACCCCAGTCGTCACGCCCGAATCCCAGGCGAAGAAGCTGCGCGCCGAGGCGCTCACGTCGCAAATGATGGCCGAGTGTTTCGGCGTCCTTAGTGACGCCGAGCGCCAGCACTTGGCTGACGGCACGGCCGCCATGTACGAAGCGTTAACGGCGCCCGTCGCTGTCGCCAGCTAGGTGACCAAGGAGCCGGCCGCACGTCGACGACCGGGTCCACTGTTGTGGGCACTCGTTGCCGCCGTACTTATCGAGATCGTCTGGACGCTCCACCTCGGGCCGACCCTTCCCAGCCACTACCGCGCCCAGCACTGGTCGATCGTGTGGGTCGGTCTCGACGTCGGCGAGATGGCGATGCTCATCTTCACCATCGGGGCGTTGTGGCGTCAGCGCGCCGTCGCCGTCGTACTGGCGAGCGCCACGGGTGCCCTCTTGCTCTTTGACGCGTGGTTCGACATTACGACCGACCAACATCGTGACGTGACCCAGAGTGTGCTGCTCGCAATCCTCTGGGAGGTGCCGTGGGCGATCGTTCTCTTCTGGATTGCGCGACGTGAACTCGGTCGCGCGATCGCCGCGGGTGAGATCAGTCGTAGCTGACACCCTCGACACCGAGAAGGAAACGCTTCACTACGTCACCTCCGCCGTAGCCGCCTAGTGCGTTCGTCGCGACCACTCGGTGACAGGGCACGACGACGGGCCACGGGTTGGCGTGGTTGGCGTTACCGACGGCGCGCTGTGCGCGCGGACGATTAATGGACGCCGCTACTTCGCCGTAGGTGCGGACCTGACCGTAAGGAATTGTACGTAGCGCTTCCCAGACGTCGTGTTGGAACGACGTCGACGCGCTCGGCGCCAGTTTCACGTTGAACGTGCGACGAGAACCAGCGAAATACTCCTCCAACTGCTTTTTCGCGTCAGCAACCGGCGCGGGCGCGGAGCCCCTGGACGCGGGCAACGAGTCGTGGGGTAGATGGATCTGCGCTATGCCCTCGTCGGTTCCTTCGATGCTCCAGAGCCCAACGGGCGACTTCACGTTTGCGACGAATGATTGCATGTTCCCCTTCTACACGCTCCGTGTCACGGGCGTGAGCGTCGCGTTGATCACAACTGTTCGTTACGTGCGAGCGGGTTCACGGGCCCTTCGCCGCGTCTTGGGTCTTAAGTCCTCCGAGGACTTTCACAACGGCTGCTAGAAACTAGGTATGAAAATTGCGCTTTTCAAGGAGTCCCGCGCGGGCGAAACGCGGGTGGCCCTTACGCCAGAGGCCGTGAAGATGCTGGTCGCGGAGGGCTGGGAGGTCGTGGTCGAGCGTGGGGCCGGCGCGCTGGCCCACTTCACCGACGATTCCTACCAGGCCGTGGGCGCCGCCATCGCTGACACGCCGACGGGCGACGTGAATCTGCGCGTCAATCCCCCAACCGTTTTCGAAGTCGCTCAACTGACCGAAGGATCGCTGCACTTATCGTTCCTCTCGCCGCTGCTCGCCCTGGACGTCGTCAGGGCGCTCAAC
>CAJDUS010000029.1_pt1 | contig 21224 bp, 18 predicted proteins | sample 7390831 | NCBI WGS metagenome assembly CAJDUS01 (sample SAMEA7055684, study PRJEB34461) | soil metagenome | biome: terrestrial ecosystem; feature: Peninsula; material: soil | place: Antarctica | collected 2016
TTCGTGAGGGGAGTCCTCAGTCGGACGCGTGACCACGTTGTCACCAGCCTTTTATGTCATGGAAAGCGAATGCTTCCACGTCTAAGCGTAGGTCACGTCCGCAGGCGTAACGAGCCAGTGAACCGCTTGGGTTACTGTGACCAAGAACAACCAAGGAGACGTGCGCCCATGAAGATTTCGACGATATTGGACTACTCGGGAGGCTTCAAGAAGGCGGCCAGTGACGTGGCCGTCATGGAGAAGGCCGGACTCGATCTGGTCTGGGTCGCCGAGGTTTACGGATTCGACAGCCCCTCCCTGATGGGGTACCTCGCGGCGCTGACCGAGACCGTCGAAATCGGTTCGGCGATCTTGCCCATTTATTCACGCACACCCTCCCTAATAGCCATGACCGCAGCCGGTATCGACGCACTCTCGGACGGACGTTTCCACCTCGGTTTGGGCGCCTCGGGTCCCCAGGTCATCGAAGGATTCCACGGCGTTCCCTACACGAATCCGCTCGGGCGCACGCGCGAGATCGTCGAGATCTGCCGCGACCTATGGAAGCGAGAAGCGCCCCTCGTCCACCAGGGTAAGAACTACACGCTTCCGCTACCGAGCGATCAGGGTACGGGGCTCGGCAAGCCACTCAAGTTGCTCACGCATCCACTGCGCAGTTCTATTCCGATCTGGGTGGCGTCACTCGGCGAGAAGAACGTTGCGATGACCGCTGAGGTCGCCGATGGATGGATTCCCGTCTTCTTCATCCCCGAGCGCGCGAAGGACGTGTGGGGAGCGTCGCTCCGCGCCGGCGCGGCCAAACGAGATCCCTCGCTCGGTGAACTCATGATCTCGGCCGGAGGACTGCTCGCCATCGGAGAGGGCGACGACGTGACCGCGATGCGAGAGTTTGCGCGCCCCATGACCGCGCTCTACGTGGGCGGGATGGGCGCGAAGGGCAAGAACTTCTACAACGAACTGGCCGTGCGGTACGGATTCGAGAGGGAGGCGTCGTTGATTCAAGACCTCTACCTGAGTGGCAAGAAGAAGGAGGCCGAGGCCGCGATTCCCTCCGAGTTCCTAGAGCTCACGTCGCTGTGTGGGCCGAGACGCTACGTCGAGGAGCGAATCGCGGCTTTCAAGGAGGTTGGTGTCACGCATCTTCAAATTATTCCGATCCCGACAGGTGACCAGACGAAGGCTTCGCTGATTGAGACTGTGAAAGCAATGGTTTAGGTCTCGGCTTCGATTGCGCGCGTGGCGTCGCGACCACCCGAGGCGAGCCACGCTTCGTACATGACCGCGTAGGCGCCGCCCGAGGCGAGGAGTTCGTCGGGCGTACCCATCTCCACGATGCCGCCGTCATCGATGACGACAATGCGGTCGGCCCGCTGAGCCGTCGTGAGACGGTGCGCGATCAGGATCGCCGAGCGCCCCTCTAATAGTCGATCGAGTGCCTGCTCGATAACGATTTCACTCTGAAGGTCAAGCGACGACGTCGCCTCGTCGAGAATTAACACGCGGGGCCGTGCGAGGAACGCGCGAGCGAGCGCGAGCTGTTGGCGCTCGCCGGCCGAAAGTGTCTGACCGCGCTCGTGCACCGGAGTGTCAATCCCCTTCGGGAGTCGGTCCACGAGATCGCGTAAACCAACGACGTCAACGGCGGTATCGATGTCGTCGTCGGTCGCATCGGGAGCCCCGAAACTTAGATTGGTGCGGATGGAGCCCGCGAAGAGGAACGGCTCTTGGGGCACGACGCCCAATTGGGAACGCAGGGAACGAAGCGTCACGGTCTTCACGTCAATTCCGTCGAGCAGAACCCGACCCGACGTGGGGTCGTAGAAGCGGTTGGCAAGTTTCGCCATGGTCGATTTACCAGCTCCGGTCGGACCAACGAATGCGACCGACTCGCCCGGCATGATTTCTAGATTGACATCGTGCAGAACCGGTTCGCCACTCAAATAACCGAAGTCGACGTGCTCGAACGTGATCCGGCCCTCGATGGTCACGAGGTCCGGCGCGTCGGGCAGTTCGTCGACACTCGGGGCCGTGTCCAGTAGCTCGCGCAGTCTGATGATTGACGAACGGCCCTGCTGCAATGTCGTGTACTGCTGGACGAGAAGTTGAATTGGCGCAAAGAACCGGTTGAGGTAAAGGAAGAAGACAATGAGTTGCGGAACGCTCAGTTGATGGTTCAACACCATGTGACCGCCGATGCCGAGGAGCATTGCTTGACCCAGGATGCCGATCATGAGTGTGGAGGGACCGTAGATCGCGTTGACTCGTCCGGTATAGGCGTTGGCGTCGCGGTACGCGCCGACCACGTGACGGTGATTTCTAATGTTGCGGCGCTGTCGGTTGTTGGCGGTTACTACGCGGATGCCGTAGAGCGACTCTGAGAGGTCGGCCAGGACGGTCGCGATTCGGTCGCGCGCGAGTAGGTAGCCCTTCTCCGACGAGTGGTGGTACCAGATCGAAAAAACGACGAGGACCGGCACGACGAGTAGTACCGTCCACGCGGCGAGGGTGACGTTGGTGAGGAATAAGATGATCGTGATAACGAGCATCGTGAGGCCTTGGAGCGCGAACTGACTGATGCCGTCTTGGATGAGCTGCTGGAGATTTTCGATGTCGCTCGTCATTCGACTCATCAAGACGCCGGCCTTCTCTTCGGTGAAGAAGTCGAGGCTGAGGCGTTGAAACTGGGTGAAGACTCGGATGCGCAAGTCGTGCATTACGCGAGAGGAGAGTTTGCCTGTCACATTTACTTGTTCACGTTGGAAATAGACGCTGACGAAGGCGAGTACGAGATACGCCACGGAGCAGACAACAATCACACTCAGACTCTTATGTCGCTCCATCCCGTGACTGATGGCGTACTCCGTCAAGAGAGGTCCCGCCTGCAGCGTGAGGCTAATGATGATCACGAGAGCTGAGCCGGCGAGGACCCATTTGGGGTAGGCGCGCAACAATTGGAGCAGGGTGAGACGTTCGCGCTCCTTCTTGCTTGGAAGTTGGGTGAAGTGAAGGTTGGACTTCTCGTGGACCGGCTCGCTCGCGTAGAGCTTCGTCGCCTCTTCCATCAACTCTTCGGGAATGCCCCCGAAGGGAAGACCCGCCTGCCCGCTCGATGACGATGCACTAGGCCCGAACATTGCACCGCCGCCGCCCCACGCCATCAAGAATCCTCCGCTGACGTGGTCTGGGCGAGTATTTCTGAGTACAGCGGTTCGTTTTCTAGTAATTCATCGTGCGTTCCGCTCGCAATGACACGTCCCGCATCGAGGACCAGGACGCGACTGGCGAGGGCGATTGTTCGAGATGCGGTGCGCAATGACGATGGTGGTGCGCTTCGGCAAGAGTCCACGCAGGGCCTCGTAGATGCCCGCTTCCACGTGCACGTCAATCGCGCTGGTGGCGTCGTCCAGGATGAGAATCGGTGGATTAAGTAGCAACGTTCGAGCGATGGCTATGCGCTGGCGCTGTCCGCCCGAAAGCGTGTAGCCGCGTTCTCCGACCACGGTGTGATAGCCCTCGGGAAGTCGCACGATGAATTCATCGGCATTGGCTGCGCGCGCTGCAGCTTCTATGTCCTCGAGTAACGCGTCGGGTCGTCCGTAGGCAATGTTGTCAGCGATGGAGACAGAAAAGAGGAACGGCTCATCGAGCACGACGCCGACGTTCTCGCGAAGTGAAGTCAGCGTCACGTCGCGCACGTCGTGTCCGTCAATTGTGATCGAGCCGTCCGTGACGTCATAAAAACGGTCAAGGAGTCGAGCCACCGTTGACTTGCCCGAACCGGTGCGCCCGACGATGGCGACCGTTTCGCCGGGCGCAATGTGTGCGTCAAAGTCTCGAAGGATCTCGGCGCCGTTGTCGTACGTGAACGTAACGTGGTTGAAGTCAATCGAACCTCGCACGTCGAGGAGGTCGTACGCGCCGGGGCGCTCGACAATCTCCGGGTTTTCGTCGAGGATCTCGAAGATTCGTCCGGCGCTGGCCTTGGCGCGCTGGCCCATCATGACCAGCTGACCGAGCATCATGAAAGGCGCCTGGAGCATCAAGAGATAGAGACTGAACGCCAAGATTTGCGGGTACGCCAAGTCTCCGTGTAGGACCATCCACCCACCACAGAGCAGCATGAGAGCGAGACCAAGCTGGGGGAGATTTTGCACCCACGGCGACCAGATCGCCCGAATATTCGCGTCCTTGATGTACGCCCAGGCCACACCCTCTGCGGCGTCGGCGAGCCGATTAACTTCCGCCTCTTCTTGGGCAAATGACTTCACGACGCGTACACCGTTGACGTTCTCGTCGACAATCGTTGCGACCTGGGCTAATCGGGACTGGGTGATCCACGAGATGGGGAACATGACGCGTCGCATCTTGATGCCCACGACGTAGAGAATCGGCATGACCACCATGGAAATTAACGCCAACGCCCAGTTGATGCTCAACATGAAGCCGAAGGCCACGACCCCGATGAAGCACTGCACAATGATGAGGGGCGCGAAGATGGAGTACATCTGCACGCTACGGATATCGCTGTTGGCGCGACTGATGAGCTGGCCCGACTGCACTCGGTCGTAGAAGCTGAACGAGAGCCAGGTCATGTGTTCGTAAATCAGCGAGCGCAGGTCAGCCTCAACGTTGTATGCGGTGAAGTAGAGGTACTGGCGAGAAATGATGCCGGCCGCCCCAGCGAGCAGGCCCACGATGAGAATCGAAATGACGTCGCTGTGCAGCGACGTCACGTGTTGCACGAACGTGTGGTTGATGTCGTTGCTCAGCATGTTCGGCACGAGTACTTGAAAAATCAAGCTCACAAACGAGAGGACGATTGCCGTCACGAATGTCACGCGGTGCGACTTGATGACGGGCATCACGCGCAGCCACCAGACCAGATTGCGATCGCGCGAGATTTCGTTGCGCGGGCCGGGATATCTGGATGTGACACCGCCAAGTGGATTGGCCGATTCCTGCTCTATTTTTCGCTCTCGGACGCGTTCGGCACGCGAGGAAAGGAAAGAGGCCATCGATTAATAATACCGAGCACCAGTGACGACCCGTCACTGGTGCCGACCCGGCGTAGTGTGACCTCGTGCCTTCACTACACGTCATCAACCATCCAATCGTGGCCGACAAGGTTCGTCGTCTGCGTGACGTCGCAACGTCGAATGCTGACTTTCTACGTCTGGCGGGGGAGATCTCTCGTTTCGTTGCCTACGAGGCCTTCCGCGACACGCCACTTACGAAAACAACCGTTGACACGCCGGTTACCAAGGGTGCACCGGCCGAACGTATTGATACCGAATATCTGATCGTGCCGATTCTTCGCGCCGGCCTCGGCATGAGTCCCGCCGTACAAGAAGTACTGCCGCACCATCGCGTCTGTCTCGTAGGGCTGCGTCGCAACGAGGCGACATTGCAGCCCGACGTGTACTTGGACGGTCTCCCCGAGACCTTGACCGGGGTGCACGTGGTGCTCTGTGATCCGATGTTGGCGACGGGAGGCTCCCTTGTTTGCGTCCTCGACATGCTGCGCAGTCGCGGCGCCGGTGACGTCACGGTGTTGTGTCTCATCGCGGCCCAGCCCGGCGTCGATCACGTCTTGGCGATTCATCCTGACGTGGTGATTGTCACCGCCGCGCTCGATGAAAAACTCAACGACGTTGGCTACATCACACCGGGTCTCGGCGACGCCGGCGACCGACTATTTGGTCCACCGGCTCGCTAGTGGCTAGAGCCCGATGTCTTCATTCCAGAGGTCGGAGTGTTCGGTGATGAAAGTTGCGAGTAGTTCGGTACAGGCTGGATCGTTGAGGACGACGATCTCCACACCAAGTTCGCCTAGCCAATCATGACCCCCGTGGAAGTTTTCGGCTTCGCCGATCACAACGGCGCCAATGTTGAATTGACGAACCAGTCCCGAGCAGTACCAGCACGGTGACAAGGTGGTTACCATCACACTGTCGGGGTAGTCGCGTCGACGTCCACCCTTTCGAAAGGCGTCCGTTTCGGCGTGCACTGAAGAGTCGCTCTCCTGTACCCGTCGGTTATGACCCGAACTGATGAGTGTTCCGTCACGAAGGTACAGGGCGGCGCCAATTGGAATGCCGCCCTCACTAAGGCCGAGAACGGCTTCGTCGTAGGCCGTGACGAGCATTCGTCGGGCCAGGTCGTGGTCGAGCGTTGGTCTGGTTGAACTCATTGGTTAAGTATGCTCCAGCAACGTGGGTGAACGCACGTACTCCGTCGACATAGGAACTCAGCACGTCAACCTTCCGCTGGTCTCACTTAATGACGACCTAACGCTCGCACTTCTCATCACCGTTGATATGGGAGTGGAATTCATGTCGCAGGCCGGAGTCGAACTGGCCGACATCCTGCGTCCCTACGACGTTGACATCGTGGCGACGGTAGCGACGATGGGCATTCCCGTTGTCGTTGAGGTGACCCGGCACCTAGGACTGGACCAGTACGTTATTTTGCACAAGACACCGAAAATCCACCTCGCTGACGCGGTCTGTGAGTCCGTGCGCTCCATCACGACCGACGTCGAACAGCGTTTGTTGTTCGACCGTGCGCGCATTAAGGACGTGGACGGCAAACGGGTGGCAATCGTCGACGACGTCATATCTACCGGTGCGTCGACCGGCACGGCACTACGACTGTTACGAGGCGTTGGGGCCGACATCGTGGTCATTGGCACGCTCGTCACCGAAGGTTCGCTGTGGCGAACCGCGTTGGGGGATGACGCCACGCTGGTCCGCGCTCTCGGTTCGATTCCAGTCTTTCGCCCCGATGGATCCGGTGGACTCGTCGAGGACTGGAACGGTTAGGTCTACAACGTGAAGAAGGCCCCGGGCGAGAAACCCGGGGCCTTCTTCATTTGATATCAGCGATTTGGTTCGAGTTCTTTTTGGCGCTTCACTTGGCGCCTGACGTTTCCTGTGACTTTTTCCAATCCTAAGTACACCAGCGCCGCCACGATGATGCCCGCCGGTACCGAGAAGTCGGCGCCGCCGTACCAGCCGGCCGTACAGGCGCCGTGGACGAGTGCGGCGCCGCAGGAGCCGCCGTAGTGGTTAGAAATCGGGGTCATCCAGTGGAAGGGGAAGTTGACGGGTGGCGGCGCCTTTGAGAACGAAATCGTGGCGCAGATCATCCCAACGAAGAACGCGACAATCCCATTCCAGTTGATGCCGCTCGAGCCGACGAAGTAGAGCCCGTCCTTATCGGTGCGTTGGAGTTCGGCCGGATTGTATCGAAACCGTCGAAGGATCCAGTCCATTAAATAGACGCCGAGCCACGGCGCAATCCACACGATAATGACACCGACGAACTCTTTCATGTAAAGAGAGAACGTTGATTGGAACGTCGCCCAGATCGTGAGTCCGCAGGCGATGAAGCTGTCGAGCACGACGGCCTGGTAGCGCTTTAGACGCAGACCCATCGCCTGGAGGGACACGCCCGAAGAGTAGAGGTCGAGGGAGTTGATGCCGAATAGTTGGACGATTGCGAAGATGAGGAAGATCGCGACGACCCAACTCGGGATCGTGTGCTGAATGTGCAACGCCTCGAACGGGTTGGGACCGTTCCACGCGGCAAATTCAGCGCTCGAGGACACGAAGGTGAAGGTTGCCGCACCCAAAACCATCATGAAGATCTCGGGGATTGCCGTGCCGAGGAACATCCAGCCAACGATGGCGCCCTTGCTCGCGTCGCGAGGGATATACCGGGTGTAGTCGTTGCCGCACTCGGTCCAACCGAGACCAGAAAGTGCGAAGGTGAAGGCCAGGCCGGCGGTGAAGAGCTGCCATCCGGCAAAGGGGGAGGCCTTGAAGCTCCCGGCACCGTGGCGCAGGTCGTAGTACGCAATCAGTACGAAGATCGCGCCAAAGGGGACGATGAGGAAGCGAAGCACTTTCACCATCGTGGCGTGACCGAGGTACGGCATCACGGCCTGGATTGCCGCGGCGAGGATGATGAACACGACCTTCAATCCGCTGGACGTGTGGATGCCGGCCATCTGGGAGAGCACGAGCGCCGCACCGACAATGAGGATGAGACCCTCGGTCTCGAACCCCAACTGGGTAATCCAGTTAAAGAAACTGACGAGTCTCGATCCGCGAGTACCAAAGGGTGCTCGGCCGATTGTAAAGGCCGTGGTACCGGTTTCGGGACCCTGAAGCGACGCGACGCCGAGAAGGAAGTATGAAAGATTGCCGATAACGATGATGACGAGTGCCGTGTAAAAGCTGAAGCCGAATCCCATCAACAATGCGCCGTAAATGAAGTACTCGACGTTAATTGACGTACCGGCCCACAGCGCTCCGATATTGCGCGGCGTCGCCCATCGTTCGTTTTCTGGAACGTAGTCAATACCGCGCTGTTCGACTTTGAACGCCTGATCGTCAAACGATCCGTCGTGAGTGTCGATGCCTGTTGCCACTGGTGTGGTCCTCCCTATTAGATGGTGCACCGGACACGACGCTGTGAGGTGCTTGTCGTACGCGCCCAGTATGCACGAAATCGGGACGCCAGTGAAGGGTTCGTGGCGCTTCGGTGATGAACTTTCGGATTTATTTTTTTCTTACCCCTTCCCAATGATGTCCACATAGTGGTCGTCCAAGATGGCTTCGCCTCGACATCCCTCCCGTCGGGCCAGAAAGCGGGTCCCTCAAGTGCAGCCCCCTCAGAGAAAGATGTCGAGAATGGTAGGTGTGTCGACCGTCGTCGCTTTGAGTGCCCTCATAACGGGCGTTGGCGCTGCCAATGCCTCCACTCATCCAACGAAGTCCACCTACGTCAGTGCGACGCGCACGGCCTCCTCGGCAATGCCACGCGCGAAACAGAGCGGTGTTGATTCGATCCACGAGGCCTGTAACGGCGTCGATGGCGAGGTGACTGGCCTCACGAGTTCGACCATCACCGTCCTAGACCGGGAAGGGACCTCGACGACCTACGCCGTCACGTCAACCACGACGGTGACTAGAGATCGGCAGCGATTGACGCTGAGTGCGGTGAAGATAGGCGAAAACGTACATGTTGCCGTCAGATTCGCTGATGGGGCCATCGCCGTCACAATCGACATCGTGCCGGCCACCATCGCCGGCGAGGTGGCGGCCGTCAGTGACGACACGATCACCGTTACCGGCCCGAACGAAGAAATCGGCACCATTGTCGTTAGTGGTTCGACCACTTTTGTGATGTCTGGAGGTGCCGCGTCGCTCAGTGACGTCACCGTGGGCTCTTTCGTGTTCGCCGAGGGCTCCTTGGGCTCCACGGCCACGACCATTGACGCAGCCTCGGTCGGTATTGGTCAACCAACGCCCGGCACGCGTCCTGGAACTGGCGGGCTCTCGCTCGGTGGTGCTGGCGGCCCCAACCCGATGGGCGCAGCCACGCCCGCACCTTTGAAGGCCGACGCTTTTTGACGTCGCCGACAATTCTCAGGATCCAAGTGGTTCCTCCCAGCCACTTGGATCCTGATGTAGTTCGCATCCCGTCGTACCCGCAGGGCCTAGACGGCCTCCCCTTCCGTCTAGGCCCCGCCACTTTTTTGCTAGCGGAATATTGCACATCGCGTACGGGCAGCAAACGGTTCCGTTCCCCACCTCGGAATTAAAAAGAGCAATTTCAAGGGCTGAGGCTCTTCGCGACGGTCAAAATCCCGAATAATTTCCATTTAATGCGCCCCACAGGGCACTCGCAGTATTTTCACAATTGCGATCCGCAGGATGGAATCGTCTCGAAGAAGAAGTCCGGGGCTTAGGGAAGGTTGCAGCGTGAACGACACAACCACGAGCAAATTGATCACGGGTTCGAGAATCACGACTGCCTCAGAGCTCGATAACCTCGCCGCGGCCGCCGCCGACGTCGGCGTGGCCGGCGCTGCCGAGTACGGCGTCAATGTTGCTCGAAGCGCACTGTACGCCCGGTCACCGGCCTTCAGGCGTTGTAGTGCCTTTGGCCACGACCGTTCGTTCGAATTGTGGGTGGATGCAACGACGGGGGCCAACGGTGTGGGCGTCGTCGCGACGGCACTGAGCGCTCGGTCCGTCTCGGTCACGGGCCGCGTGAGGAGCGTCGACACGGTCCCGATCTCCCAGACGACGACGCGTACGCTGTACCGAGTAACAGCGTCGTTGAGCGACCTCGCCGCCGACGATAACGAGTCAATCATTCGTAAAGCAACTGGTTTGGTCACGACGCCAGCCACTGCCCCCGAATTCGCCAACGCGATCTACCTGCGGGAAACCGTGTCGGCGACCTCAGCTGCCGCCGCGAAGTCCAGGAATGTTAATGCGACTACGACGGTCGCCAATGCGGCACCGTACGCAATGGGCGAGGCCCGTATCACCTTCGTGCAAGTCACCCTCGGTACGTTCGTCGCCCAACGTGTGTTACCTCCTGGCACCTTGAACCTTGATCAAGTCGTAATCGGCACTGGTCGGTCTCGTTCGTTCTATCCGAACTGTCAGCGTGCTGGCCATATTCAATTCTGCTTTCGTAACAATCGTGTCCGTGGGCATGGATTCCACGAACATCTTGGTGGCCGCAACGAAGTTGGCCCCTGCAAAGTTTCCAGGGTCTGGGCGGTGGAGCCCTACCCACCGGGCCCTGGAATTCATTCATATGAAGGTTTTGGGGCGTGAACTTCTTTTCTGATGGGTTCTTGCTAAGTTGCCTCCAGAAGGAGCACCTGCACAAGGTGGGTGCTCGGGGGAAAGCAGGACAATGATGTCATCAACGTTCGATCGTCGATCGTTCTTAACGCACTCAGCGGCCACTATCGGTGGAGTCGCCATGGCCGGAACGATCGTTGACGATCTTCTCGCCAATTCGGCGAGTGCTGCGGCCATTGGCGTTAATAGTGGCAAGCCCAAGCGTGGCGGGACTCTGACCGTTGGAACCCTTTCCGACGTGCCAAACTTTCACATTTTTAATGGCTCACAAGGAAAATTGGACGCGTCAGGATTCTGCGTGGCGAATGCCTTGTACGACCCGTTATTCGTAATGTCGGCGAATGGCAAGGTCGCCCTTCCGATGTTGGCGCTCTCGGCCTCGCACAACGCCAACTACACGGTATGGACAATCAACCTTCGCCAAGGTGTTTCGTTCACCAATGGTGACCCCTTTAACGCCGACATCGTCGTAGCCAACTACACGGCGGCGAACGCCGACCCGACCGTTGGTCTGGCCATCAAGCCAATCATTGCCTCGGTGACCAAGGTCAGCGCGTACACCGTGCAGTACAACATGGTGATTCCGTTCTCGGCCTTCCCGGTCAGCCTGGCCGAGCAGCAGATTGCCTACATGGCGCACCCGAGTTCGTTCGTGCCGACATACACAGGCAACCCGATTGGCACCGGCCCCTTCAAGGTGAAGACCTGGCAGGTCGGCGTCGAGTCGCAGTTTGTAAAGAACACACGTTACTGGAAGACCGACGCGCATGGCCGCGCATTGCCCTACCTGACCAACATCCACTTCAAGACCATCGTTGACCCGTCCGCACGGAACCAGGCGCTCCAGGCCGGCGACGTCGACATGATTCTTCAACAGGACGGTCCTCAGATCCTCGCCCTCAAGAAGATGAAGCACGTGAAGCACGTGACGGACATGACTCAGCCACGTGACCCGGGCCTCAACTTCTTGATCGTGAACAACACGGGAACGATGAACCAGTACTTTGCGTGGGCCGGTGAGTTCGCACCCGCCGTGCCGGGAGCACTCCAGTACATTTTGAAGGGCCAGGCACCGCCCGTTCCGGTGCAGGAGGCGGACTACATCGGCACCATGGGTGCGGTCAACCCGTCGACGCTGCAGTGGGACACGACCCTGAAGCCGGTACTGAACGACCCGTCCATCCGCACCGCGTGCGCCATGGCGATTAACCGTTCGACCTACTTCCGCGTCATCGACAACGGCGTGGGTGAAATTGCTGACGGCATCTTCCGTAAGAGTTCGCCGTACTACAAGAACCCCGGCTACCCGGCGTTCAACCCGAGCAAGGCCAAGGCACTCGTAAATGCCTACAAGGCCAAGAACAACGTGTCGACGGTCAGCTTCGTCATCGACATTGTGGCGGGCAGTTCGACGGCGACGAAGCAGTTCGCCTTCTTTCAGCAGGAGTTCGCGGCCATTGGCATCAACGTCACGCCTCGTTCGCTGGTGCAGAGCACGTTGATTAACAACGTCATCTACGGCGAGTACGACTGCGCCGGTTGGAACCAGTTCGGTGGTGTCGACCAGTCACTCAACTACGTATGGTTCGACTCGCAGTCGGCGACCGCGTCGCCCGCAGTGGGCGGACTCGGCATGGCCGCACTTCCGGCCGGCACGCAGATTGCCGGTGCGGTGAACTTCGCCCACCAGGCCGACCCCGTCATCGAAGCGGCGCTCCTCGCCGCGCTCGCGGCGAGGCCGAACTCGGCCGCGCAAAGGACGGCGTGGCAAACGGTCAACCGTCGCTTCGTCACCAACCAGACGTACCTGATGCTGGACACCACAGTGAACGCGTGGGCCGCACGGTCCAACGTGCAGAACTGGGTGTCGGGAACTGCAGGCGACGGCACGACGCGTTGTCTCAGCCCGGACGGCGGATCGGCACGATGGGACCAGATCTGGAAGAGTTAGCAGGTCGGACAACTAGTAGGGGGGGCGGCTTCGGCCGCCTCCTTTTACGTGTGTGGTCCCTTGGTTTTGAATTCGAACCGAGCAGACACTCAATTCGCGCCCTAGCTCGTAACACACTGCTGGCGGGAAAGAACTTGCCTCTGACGTCTGCCCTGCGCGTGGGTTGAAAAGGGCGACTACGTGCAATCGCCTAAGCCGAGTCGCGAGTCCGATTGAACCGCCGTCGGAGTAACGTGATGCCTGCTGCCCACCCAACGACGATGACAACGACGACGCCTAAGTAGACGATCAGACCACCATGATGCTTGCCCGATGCGAGCCAATCCGCGTAGACCGAGATTGACCCAGCCATCAAGCTGACGGTCATCAACGTAACAACCCGTACACCCTTGGTTACCCAAACGCTGTCGGGAGGATTCTCGACCTTCGCCACGAGCCACTCCTCCTACGGGTTGACGCGTATTAGGGTCCGCGTCCATCACCCTACGGCGAACGCGGTTTCATGGAGTGGTACGTCGTTGTAGACGGCTAGCGCCAGCGTAATCTAGTGAATCTCGAGCGGAGCGGGCAATCGACTGATGTTGCCCGTCACGTGTCGCCACCACCACAAGGTCGTGATTGCCAACGTGGAGGAGACCAAAGCCATCAACGTAAATGGGAGGTCCGAGTTAATGGTGAAGAGAAAGCCGGAAGTGCCGGCGGCGACGGCTAACGCTGCCGTATTGGACGTGGCGTAGAGGCCTTGGCGGCGGCTCAATTCGCGGTGCACCGCACCCTGGCTCATTAATGATGAAATCGAGGGAACGGAAAGGGCCGCTCCAATGGCCTCGAGTGAACCGAGGAACAACATGAGGTCGTTGTTGTGGATATGGGGATAGATGGATAGAAAGATTGCGCCGTTGAGGAGACCGGCGAGGGCGATGTAGCGACGGTTTGCGTGGTCCGCCAAGCGCCCGCCGACACCACTGAGTGCGACCCACGGTATGCAGAACAACGTCCAACTAAGTCGTATTTGCAGCGTCGAGGCGTGATGAGCGTGCATGAGGAGAGACCAGCAGGTCTCGTACACCCCGATGGTGAGCCCGGCAGCGCTGGCCGCAAACAGTGCGCCAATCAACTGAGGGTTCCACTGCATGCGAGGAAGCGGCGTCGGGTCGTACGCACGGTCGCCGAGGCTCGTTTGCATGGTCACCATCGCGGCGCAGAAACTAATGATTCCGGCCGTGAAGAACGCCCAACCCAAGTCCTTCACCGATACCAGCACACCGGCCACGGGCCCTATTCCGAAACCGAGCAACTGCGCCGCAAAGATTCGCGAAACCGCGCGGCCCCGTTCATTCTCGGAGAAGAGCGCCGCGACGGCTGAGAGCGACGCGACCTCGATGGCGCCGGCCGACGCGCCCTGGACCACGCGGGCCAACGCAAACCACGGTGCTGAGATGGGGAGGATATAGGTCATGCTTGCCACGCCGTAGGCGACGAGGCTGACGATCAAAATTGGGCGGCGACCGAAGCGGTCGGCCAAATGTCCGAGAAAGAATTGGGTGCCCACGCCGGCGATGAAGAAGGACGCCATGACCACGCCGACGGTGGTGGGGCCGCCGCCGTGGCGCTCGAGGAAGAGCGGAAGCAAAGGGAGCCCCAGCGTTGCGCCCATCCACTGGATGGCCACGATGACGGTCAATCGTCGCAGTGTCTGCTTGGGAGTGCTGTGTGCCACCGAAACACGCTACAGGGGTACTCGAACGCCAGCCCGTTATGAACTAGAACGAACCGCACTCAATCAAGATCAAAGCGCCAAGTCCGAAGTACACCCAGGGAAGTAGCGACGGTGCGTGCGTGGAGCCCCACGAGACCATTCGAGGGTGGCCAACGAGTGACTGAGCACCGACGAGAAAGAGGAATTCCAGAAGCGCGAAGATGGCAATCGTTAGTACTGAATGGAATACGCCGTTCGCACGAAGGAGGGGAATCCATACGGCGAGGTTGTCGCCACCGAGCGCCAGCGTCATGGCAAAGGTCGTGATCGCGCCGCGACGAAACTGTTCGCGAGGTGGCTGGGCCCGTTGACGAAAGGCGTACACCCCGAGAGCGAACGGCGCGACGCACAAAAGTCCGACCCACGGCAGGGGCACGAGCGTGAGGAACGATCCGACGGCGGCGGCGATGAGCAACAGGGTCGCCACTCCGAGGGCCTGGGCCCAACTAACGCGACGAAAGCGTGACGGATCGGTGACGAGTAACTGCGCCGCGAAGGCGAAGAAATTGTCAAACATCGTCCCGAGATACGCGAGCAGTGCGACGATGATGACACCGAGGATCGTGTGCACTCACTGACGTTACCTGCTAGTACAAACTGGCAAAAACCGCTCACGGTAGGCTGCGGTGGATGATTCGCCACGTCTTGCCTCCCACGTCCGAGCAGTTGGAGTCGGCTCACCGTATTATTGCGGACCACCTCATTGCTACCCCCACGATCACCATCACGATACGTGGGCGCGTGGTCTTGGTGAAGATGGAGAGTCTCCAGCCGACCGGATCATTCAAAGTTCGTGGCGCCTTCGCAGCGGTCGACGCTGCTCGTCGTGATGACCCCGGCGGCGCGGTAATCACTGCGTCGGCCGGGAATCACGGATTGGGCATTGCGTACGCCTCATCGGTCCTAGGCGTACCCGCAACGGTAGTTGTGCCGGCCAACGCCTCGGACGCGAAGGTGAAGAAGCTGGGCAACTACATGATCGAACTTATTCAGTTTGGCTCTTCATTCGACGACGCCCAGGCGCACGCGCTCGAACTCGCGTACCAGCGCTCGATTCGCTTCATTTCGCCGTTCAACGACGCCAACGTGATCGCCGGCCAGTCGACGGTTTTTGACGAGATGCTCCTTCAAGCGCCTGAACTCGAACACCTCGTGGTCTCGGTCGGCGGCGGCGGCTTGTTATCCGGCGCCCTCATCGCGCGCGACATCCACGGCCGCACTGACATTCGATTCACTGGCGCGCAACCCGAAGAGAGTGCGGCGCTCTACCACGTACTGCGCGGCGTTTCGATGGCCGACGTCGTGCACCGTCCAACCATCGCCGACGGTTTGGCGGGCGGTGGTGACGAAGGCGCGGTGACAAATGAGCTCATCGCGGCGCACGACGTTCCCCTGGTGCTGGTGCCCGAGGTCGACATTCGCCGTGCCGTTCACGAGTCGATTGAGAACAACGGCATCGTGATCGAAGGGTCGGCCGCAGCGGCGTACGCCGCCATTACGAACGACCTCGTGGATGACACCACGTCGCGCATTGGGTTCATTGCGAGTGGGCGAAATATTTCTCACGAGCTACTTGTTGAGTTGCTACAAGAACCTCTGGCCTGAACTCCGCGGCTGATTTTTAGCGACGGGTAGGGTGGTTCCATGGCAGCCAAGAAGCAGTGGGCGGGGGTTGCGCTCGCGATCGTTGCCAGTGCGTTGACAGTTTTTGGAGTGGTCGTCGCCGTCACCGATACGAACCCCTCGAGCGTCGCTAAGGACAACCTGGCTTTACACGGCTATCCGCCGACGTCGGCCAGCTTGCTCGTGAAGGTCTCTACCGGCGGATCGTACGATCTCAGTGCCGACGTTCGTGTGAACTTCGGCACGGATGACGTCGACGCCATCGTGCACTTTCCCCTGATCTTTTCTGAGACTTCGGTTGACCTGCGACTCGTCGGAAAAACGGTGTACGCCCAGGCGGCCGACGTCTCGTCGGGCACGTGGCTCTCGCTGCCGGTCCACGCTCCGCCGCTCTTTGGCGTGGCGCTCGAGATGACAAAACCCGATATCTACTTGATCAAGGGTTTCGACAGCGAGACGAAAACGAAGAGTGGCTACCTGGCAACGTACGATTTCACACGCAGCCGGGTGCCTGTCGTCAACGTTCTAGGTCCGAGGAACGTGGTGCTACTCGGTTCGCTCAATTGGAGCATTACGGTCGGCAGCGAAGGCGAAGTGACGCAGAGCACCTTGGTCGTTCGATCAAAGCACTCGACGACGACAATCAGTGCGCAAGTACTCTCCTATAACCAAACGACGCGCATCGTTGCGCCGCCGGCCAATGACGTGAAGTCCATTGCCGGTTCCACCCTGCCGTCACTCTTTAGCTCAACGGCCTTCACGACGCTGCTCCTTCCTAAGGACTTGACCTCGCTCGGTCAAGCCAACGTCAGTTAGCACGTAGTGGCAACAGTTCATCCCGAACCTCGCTGGCCCGCTTCGCTGGCGCTGGTTGTCTGTGTTGCGCTGTACGCCATTCTGCCGAACCGGCTCGTGGTTGGCCCCCACTGGCTCGTTCCGGTCCTCGTCGCCCTGCCGCTCGCGCCACTGTCAGCGAGGAAGCACCGCCATCCCGACGAGGCGTCGTGGATCCGAAAGGCGACACTCGGACTCATTGCCCTCGTCACGGTCGCCAACGTCATCTCGATGGCGCTCCTGGTCCACCACCTGTTGAACTCAAACGTGCAACAAGGTCGCAATCTCATCTACTCTGCCGTCGCAGTTTGGTTGACGAACGTCATCGTCTACGGGCTTTGGTTCTGGGAAATCGACCGAGGCGGCCCCCACCTACGAGCGTCGGGCGAGAAGTTGTGGCCGGATCTTCAGTTTCCCCAAATGGGCGTTCCCGGCACGGCACCGCCTAACTGGCGTCCCCAATTCACCGACTATCTTTATTCGTCCTTCACCAACGGTACGAGCTTCGCGCCGGCTGACGCCATGCCACTGACCCTTCGTATGAAGACGCTCTTTCTCGGCGAGTCACTGGTGTCACTCATTACCGTCGCCATCGTCGCTGCTCGCGCCGTCAATATCTTGCACTGACGCTTAGTCAAAGAGTCGGTTCAGAAGTCCGCTCGCACGGCTCGTTCGGCCGTGGCGTTCCTCGACGCGGTCGGCCCATCCGGCCAGACCGAGACCGGCATTTATTCCGAGCCATCGGAATGGCTCAAACTCCCAGCGGCGGCTTTCGTGTTGGACGAAGGGCAAGCGAGTGAATTTGGTGTCCGCGTCAGGACCCGCCAAAAGGTCCGCGAGGGCCGAGGCGCTGACGCGGCTGAGTACCACGCCGTCGCCGGTGTAGCCACCGGCCGACGCGAGTCCGGTCTCGTAGCTCACGCGAACATAGGGCGAATGATCTCGCGGCATGGCGAGAGGTCCGCCCCAACGGTGCGTAATCGCCGCGCTGAGGGACGGGAACAGTTCGTGCAGCGTGTCGTCAAGTTTCTGAAAGACACTGGTCTTCGTATCGAAGCGCTCTTCGACGACCGAACCGAAATGGTACGGCGCCCCCCGACCGCCAAAGGCGATGCGGTCGTCAGCCGTGCGCTGGCCGTAAATAATGAGGTGACGATCGTCAGCAAAGGTCTCGTAGTGGCTGAAACCGACCTCCTCCCAGAACTCGCGAGGGAGCGGCTCCGTCGCGATCATGAGTGAGTAGAGCGGCACGACGGTACGACGTTCCTTGGGAAGCGTGGGGGTGAAACCCTCGGTGGCGCGCACGACGTACGTCGCGTGGACCGTGGCACCGAGCGTGACCACCTCGGGACGACGACCTTGGGCACCGGCGATGATACGAAGAACGGGCGTGTGCTCGTAAATCTTCGCGCCGAGTCGTTCGACGGTGTCACTGAGGCCCCGCACGGCTCTTACGGGTTCAATGCGCGCACAGTGTGGTGAGAAGTTGGCCCCGAGTGCCCCACTTACCGTGCCGTGCGCGCTCAGCGCCTCGACTTCGAGCCACTCCAGGTCCACAGGTCCAATGCCCAGCTCGCGGGCGTCGGTAATCTCCTGCTGAAGACGGTCACGCTGCATGACACTTCGTGCGAAGGTGAGCGTGCCACCGTGGACGAAGTGAGCGTCGATTCCGTCGAGTGCGAGTGCCGCACCAAGGCCGCCAACGGCCTCTTGGAGGACGTGGCGTTGGTGATGAAAACTCTCTTCGCCGTAGCGACGGATGATGGCATTGTTACTCATCGGAAAGAGTCCCGATGCCCAACCGCCGTTTCGGCCCGATGCCCCGAAACCGCAGACATCCTTTTCCAATACCGCCACGCGAAGAGTGGGGTCGCGACGAAGCAGTTCGCGCGCGGTCCAGAGTCCCGTGAATCCGCCACCAACGATGGCGACGTCCACGTCGACGTGGTGGTCTAACGGCGGTCGGGGCGTGAGGGGCTGCTCGAGCGAGGCCCACCACAATGATGGTGAAGGCGCCACTATCAGATGAACTTGGTGGCTCCGGTGAAGACGTCACGCATCGTGCCGACCATAAAGTCGATGTCGGCGCGCGTCGAGATCAACGGCGGGGCGAGCTGTACGACGGGGTCGCCACGGTCGTCCGAACGACAAATCAGTCCGCGGCGGAACATCTCGGGAGAGACGAAACCACGCAGCAGTCGCTCGGCATCCTCGCCGGCCCACGTTTCCTTGGTCTCTTGGTTCTTCACCAATTCAACACCCCAGAAGTAACCGGTGCCGCGGACATCACCCACGATGGGAATGTCCTTCAGGCCGAGCATGCTGTCGCGGAAGTAGTCCTGGTTGGCGAGCACGTTTTCGAGAACCTTCTCGTCTTCCATGATTTCAATGCTCTTCAAGGCCACGGCGCACGAGACCGGGTGTCCGGACCAGGTGAAGCCGTGCACGAAGGAGGCATCGCCGTGCTGGAAGGGCTCGGCCAAGCGATCCGAGACGATCATCGCGCCGAGCGGCGCGTAGCCGGCGGTGATGCCCTTCGCGCACGTGATGATGTCGGGGACGTAGTCGAACTTCTGTCCACCGAACCAGGTACCGAGTCGGCCGAAGGCGCAGATGACGTCGTCCGAGACCAGGATGACGCCGTAGCGATCGCAGATCTCGCGGACCGACTTCCAATAGTTCGGCGGAGGGGTAAAGCAACCTCCAGCGTTCTGTACCGGCTCCAAGAAGACGGCCGCGATGGTCTCGGGACCTTCGCGTAGGATTGCCTCTTCGATTTGGTGGGCCTGCCAAAGTCCGAAGGCCTCGAAGTCGTCGCCGTACTGTTCGGCGCGATAGAAGTTGACCGCCGGAACCTTCACAGCGCCGGGCACGAGTGGCTCGAACGGCTGACGGTAACCCTCCAGCGACGTGATGGTCAGGGCTCCCAGGGTGGTGCCGTGGTACGCGACGTCGCGGCTAATCACCTTGTAACGGTCGGTGTCGCCGCGCATCTTGTGGTACTGACGGGCCAACTTCCACGCGCTCTCATTCGCTTCGGCGCCTCCGGAAGTGAAGAAGACACGGTTGAGGTCGCCCGGGGCGAGGCTCGCTATCTTCTCGGCCAACTCAATGGCCTTCGGGTGGGCGTAGGTCCAGAGGGGAAAGAACGCCATCTTCGTCATCTGTTCGGCGGCGGCCGCGGCGATGTCGGAGCGTCCGTGGCCCAACATATTGGTAAACAGACCCGACAGCCCGTCGAAGTATTCAACGCCGTTGGCGTCATAGACGCGCGTGCCTTCGCCGCGAACCATAATCGGTACTTCCTTGTGCTCGTCGTAGGCCCCCATGCGCGACATCTGGAGCCAGAGATGGCGACGTGCGCGCTCGGAGTAGTTGTGGCTGGCGTGCTCCTCGTCACTGAAATTAACTCCGTCACTAATAATCTCGTGCAACGTCACTTTGTCCCCCATACGTAGGTCTGTTTTGAAAGTTTCAAATACAGAAATGTCTCAACTTCGGTCACTCCGGGAATGCTGCGAATCGAATCGTTAAGCAAGTGGACCAATGCGTCATCGTCGACGGCAATGACTTCGGCGATGATGTCGAAGCTGCCAGCGGTCATAACGACGTAGTTGGCTTCGTCAATCGAGGCGATCTTGTCGGCAACGAGTCGAACGTCACCGTGGACGCGAATCCCGATGAGGGCCTCTCGTCCATAACCGAGTTGCAACGGATCGGTGATGGCCACAATCTGCATGACGCCCGAGTCCTTCAGTCGTTGCACGCGGCGGCGCACGCCTGCTTCGGAGAGTCCGACGTCGGCGGCGATCGCCCCGTAGGCGCGTCGACCGTCGCGCTGGAGGTGGCTGATTATTTGTCGATCAATGGAGTCAAGGCCGTTCGGAGCGGACGAGATGAGTTCTTGGTTCGAGCGCTTGGCGCTCACTGTGCTCTGACGAAGTGGTTTGGTCGCTGACATTGGTTGCTCCCGGCTCGGCAACCCAGAGGTTACGTTGCTGCGGATAGAGACAGTATAGGGGGAGATAGCGACGGAATGAGTCGGACTTTTATTAAAATGAGACTTATATCTTCGGTTCAGGTTGCGGAACGCCGACAATTTCTGGCAGAGTAGCTCAGGACGATGTCGCTGGGCCGTCCGTGAATGGGAGGGCACTTTGCGCCGATTGGCCAATTTCATCGGGGGAGAATCGGTTGCACCAAAGAGCGCTAAGTACGTGGAGTTGATCAATCCCGCCACCGGCGAACCGTTCGCGGAGATGCCCGTTTCCAACGCTGCTGACATCGATCACGCGATCAACGTAGCCAACCAAGCCTTCCAATCGTGGAAGCGCACTACGCCGTCGCAGCGCAGTCTCGCGCTCCTCAAGATCGCCGACATCCTCGA
>CAJDUS010000047.1_pt1 | contig 20861 bp, 20 predicted proteins | sample 7390831 | NCBI WGS metagenome assembly CAJDUS01 (sample SAMEA7055684, study PRJEB34461) | soil metagenome | biome: terrestrial ecosystem; feature: Peninsula; material: soil | place: Antarctica | collected 2016
CATTGGAATTCGTTCGAGCACGGCACGGGAGATAATGGCGCCGTAGGCCACCACGACGCCGAGCTCGACGTCAAGGTCGTCGAGGTCGGCTAATCGGTGCCCAACGCGAAGTCCGAGATTCAGGGCCGCAACCTTGACGGGACTCGGTGAGAGTTCAGCGCCTCGACCGCGCCGGCGGTCGGGGCGCGTGATGACGAGTTCAACCCGGTGACCTGCGTCCACGAGGGCCGCCAATGGCGCGACGGCCGCCTCGGGCGTACCGAGGAACACGAGACGCATTTACTCACCCAGAACAGTGCGAAGTCCGTCGGGATCCGACCTGGCGAGGTCGAGACTGCGTTGACGAAGGATCATCTTCGCCTCTTTGCGCTGGTCGGCGTCGAGCCGTTCAATGAGCAGTACGCCGTCAAGGTGGTCCATCTCGTGCTGGAAGATCCGACCCTGATACTCCTCGGCCTCAATGTCCAATTCGTTGCCGTCGAGGTCGAAGCCCGTCAAGTGCACTTCGTTCGCGCGCGTAATCTCCCAGCTGAGACCGGGGACGGAGAGGCAGCCCTCCTCGTACGTCCATTCACCGCTCATCTCTCGGATTACGGGATTGACAACGACGAAGGGACCTTCACCCTGGTCGTAGACGAACATGCGCTTTTGCACACCAACCTGGTTGGCCGCGAGTCCGACGCCCGGCGCTTCATTCATCGTTTCGATCATCGTCGCGGCCAACGCCGCGATCTTGCCGTCGATGTTCTCAATCTCGGTCGTGATCTGATTGAGCACGGGGTCACCGTAAAAGCGAATGGGCAACGTCGTCATGTGTCAAGGTTACCAATCGAATCCGCAACCCCGTTGGCGGTGCGACTGCGCGACTACTGCACCGCCACACGGAGTTTCGCGCCCGGTCGACGTGCATTTCGTAACGCATAACTCAGGCTCTTCGAATCGGGGGCGCGCACAATAAAGCCCAATGGTGTGACGTGGACGCTGACGGCGGATGATTCGAGTTCGCGTACGAACTCCTGGGCACCTTCACCCGTCACTTCGGCTTGGGCGCCGAAGGGCGCCAGACCGAGCAGTTGCGACGTCGCGACGTCTTCCTCAATGATCGCATCGTAATTGGCATCGCGGATCGCCCGGACCACGTCATCGTCGCCTCGCCTCGTTTGCACGACCACGACGCCCCGTCCTGCGCGGCGCGGTCCAACCAGCCGGCCGGCCTTGCCCACGGCCGCAATTGCGCTCCGTCGAGCGGACTCGCGCGGCGCCAGTAGGTATTGATCAAAGTCGGCGAAAATGACGACGCCGCAGCGACGCACCCGTTGCCACACGGCCTCGGTGCCGACGACAACCTTCGCGAGTGCCAGCGTCGGATCACTGGCGGCGGTCACTTCGCTCACGTCCTGGGAGAGTTGGTGCGCCACGTCGCGGGCCAGCGTCGTCACTCCGACGCGGATCCGCCGAAGATTCGTGGCGCCGCAGGACCGACAGAAATTCGCTCGGAGTTCGTGGTGATCGCGACAGGCCAATTGCGCTCCAACTTCTTCCTCGCCCTGTGCGCAGACGGTGCAGCGCGCCAGTTCACCGCACTTGGGGCAGGCGAACAGCCGACCGGCACCGAGGCGTTGTAACACGACCACGACGGCAACGTCGAAGTCCCCCGCGAGTACTTGGTGGGCCTCATTGAGCGCGACATTCGACAACACACCTTCGTGAGGGTCGCTGTGGCGGCGATCGGCGACGACGATGCGGGGCCATCCGCCTTCCACGTCTCCAACGCGACGGAATGTTCCACGATTCAAGAGTGCCGGCGACGGAATGCTCGACGTGCACCACAGTGGAGCGTCGTCTCGTCGACAACGCTCGCGCAGCATCGTGACGGCGTCCCAGGTGGGCGAACGCTCTGATCGGTAGGCCTCGTCGTCGGCGTCGATGATGACTGCGCCGCAGACCTTAGGCACCGGGGCGAGCGCCGCGCCCCGCGAGCCGACCACGACCGGCCAGCCGGACCTCATTCGGTCCCACTGCGCATCGCCGCACGCAACCGCGCAACCTCGTTGCTCCAGCCGTCCGCGAAGTCGAGTGGCCCAGGCCTCCGTAGGCACGAGCACCAACAGCGAACCCTCATTCGCCCGTGTCGTTTCGTAGGCGCCGAGGATCAGGTCCAGTGGATCGGTCGTGGGCGCTATCTCGAGCACGCCTGGTTCCTGGGATGTGACAGTGCGCAGTACCGACGGATCGAGCGGCGCGGCCACCGGTGCCATTGGTAGCACCGTAATGAGTCGCTTCGGGGTCGTCGAGATAAGAAACCGGCTGAGGGGACTGTACCAACGCTCGCTCGCCCACTCGAGAAGGGCGAGGAGTGAAGGCGGTGGACCGTACCCGAGCCACTTAGTGAGTGGCTTTAATTCATCGCTGACGTTCGACTCGTCGATGACCCAACCTCGCACTGAACGACGGTTGAAGTCAACGCGCACGCGGTCACCCACGGCGACCTGACTGGTGGCGTCGGTAACGAGGTAGTCGAAGGGGCGGTCGACGGCCGACACCTCAGTGACGATGCGGACGGCGCGCGGAGCGCTCACGACTAGAGCGACAGTTCGCGGCGCATATCGTCGGCTCGCGACGTCTGCTCCCAGGTGAAGCCTTGATCGGTTCGACCGAAGTGGCCGTAGGCGGCGGTGCGCTGATAGACGGGACGACGCAGATCGAGGTCGTGGATGATCGCGGCCGGGCGCAGGTCGAAGAGGGCGTCCACGGTCTTGGCAATCTTGGCCCGATCGACGCGCTCGGTGCCGAAGGTGTCGACGAGGATTGAGACCGGTCGTGCGACGCCAATAGCGTACGCCACCTGCACTTCGCAGCGCTCAGCCGCTCCCGAGGCGACCACGTGCTTGGCGACCCAGCGCGCGGCGTAGGCACCCGAGCGGTCGACCTTCGAGGGGTCCTTTCCGGAGAAGGCGCCGCCGCCGTGACGCGCCATGCCGCCGTACGTGTCGACAATGATCTTGCGGCCCGTAAGTCCCGTGTCGGCATGAGGTCCGCCCAAGACGAATTTACCCGAGGGGTTGATGAAGACGCGCATGGCGCTGGTGTCGAGGTCGGCCGGCAACATAGGTCCGATGACGTGTTCGAGCACGTCATGAGAAATTGTCGATTGGTCGTAGCCGTCTTCGTGTTGCGTTGAGATCAGCACGGTATCGATGGCCACCGGTCGATCGCCCTCGTAGACGACGGTGACCTGCGTCTTTCCGTCGGGGCGAAGATAGGGCACCAGACCCGAGTGACGAACCTGCGCCAGGCGCATTGATAAACGGTGGGCCAGCCATATGGGCAACGGCATGAAATCGTCGTTATCGCTGCAGGCGTAGCCGAACATCATGCCCTGATCGCCGGCGCCTTGGGCGTTGAGGGCGTCTTCGCCACCGGTGCCCGAACGCTGCTCGAAGGCCACGTCGACGCCGTCAGCGATATCCAGACTCTGCTTGTCGAGCGACACGAGAATCCCGCAGCTTCGGCCGTCGAAACCCATGGCGCCGTCGTTGTAACCAATGCCTATGATCGTTTGGCGCGCCAGCGCGTTGATGTCGACGTACGCGCTCGTGCTGATTTCGCCCGCCACCACGCAAAGCCCCGTCGTGAGCAGCGTTTCGCACGCGACGCGCGCCATCGGGTCCTGCGTGAGAATTGCGTCGAGGACCGCGTCCGAGACCTGGTCGGCGACCTTGTCCGGGTGACCTTCGGTGACCGACTCCGAAGTAAAGAGGGTGCGGTCGTTCATGGTGCTCCTTGGCTTAACAATGAGGCCACCCTAGTCAAGATAGCCAGTGAAACGGCTTCTTTCGAGCGCATTGACACCCGTTCGGCTACTTCATCACGCCCGAACAACGTCACTTCGTTGGTCGAGTGTTCGAAGCCGACCCCCGGCGCCGCGACGTCGTTGACGACGAGGAGATCAACGCCCTTCTGGCGAAGTTTCGCGAGACCGTTGGACTCGACGTCGTTCGTTTCAGCGGCGAAACCCACGATGATCTGACCCACGTGACGCGTGACGACGAGGTCGTGCAAGATGTCCGCCGTTGGTTCAAGGTGCAGTTCGGGCAACCCAGTCGTTCGTTTCATTTTGACGAACGACGGTTGCACTGTGAAATCCGCGACGGCGGCAGCCATGATGACGCAGTCGTTGTCGTTCGTTCGTTCCAACATCGCATCGTGCATTTGCGCCGCACTCTCGACGTGCACGACTTCGATGTCGCGCACCGTATCGAGTGCCAGGTCGAGCGACACCGTGGAAACGAGGGTGACGTCGGCACCGAGACGGTGCGCCACCTCGGCGAGGGCGTACCCCTGGCGGCCCGAGGAGCGGTTCGTAATCACGCGTACGGGATCAATTGGTTCGCGCGTTCCACCGGCGCTCACCAGTACTTTTCGCCCCGAGAGCACTCCGCGGTAACCCTTCACCATTCGTTCAATCATCTGGAATATATCGACCGGATCAGCGAGTCGTCCCACGCCGACGTCGCCGCCGGCGAGTGGGCCGGCGACGGGACCGAGAAACATGACGCCGCGACGGCGCAGTGTCGCGATGTTCTCTTGCACCGAGGGTTGTTCCCACATTTCGGTGTGCATGGCCGGACAGAGCAGGACCGGTGCTCTGCTCGCTAGCAACGTGGCCACCAGCAGGTCGTCACCGAGACCGGTGGCGTAGCGCGCAATGAAATGGGCGGTGGCGGGCACGACGACGATGAGATCCGCCGTTTGACCGAGGTGCGTGTGAGGAATTGGCGTCGTGGCGTCACCGAAGAGCGTCGTACGCGCCGGTTCGCTGGCGAGTGCGGAAAAGGTGACGGCGCCGACGAAGCGCGTCGCGTCGGGAGTAAGAACTGGTGAAACAAAATAACCGGCGTCGCGAAGTAGACGAAGTAGTTCGACGGACTTGTAGGCGGCGATGCCGCCGGTCACTCCTAAGACAATGCGGGGTGACGACGAATTAGGCGTCGCGGAGGGCATCGGTGAAGGCGTCCAGGTCGTTGCTGGCGTCCTGGCGTGCTTCTTCGAGCGCTACGGCCTGCAGACGCTCGTTCTCGAGTTCTTCGGCGGTCGGACGGTGGAATTCAAGTTTGCCCTGGTAGAGCTCGTCCATGGCCAGCGACAACGACTTGTTCGACAGCGAGGTCACCTGGGGCGGAATCAGCGCGCCGTGTCCCGAACCGAGTCCGTTGTAGTACTCGTTAATCTCGCGGGCGCGAATAGCCGTGACCGCAACCAGGGTGAACTTCGAGTCCCCCACCTTGTGGAGGAGGGTTTCGATGGGTGGATCAACGAGTGTGGGGCGTTCGGCCATGGTGTTCAGTCCTTTTTCGAGGGGGCTCGCCGTTGCGGGCGGAGTTCTTCCAGTATAGAGAGGATTTCGGCCGTTGCCCTATCGAGGTCGTCATTTACAACAACGTGCGTGGCCAGTTCATGTCCCTTGGCCAGTTCGTCTGGGGCGCTGGAGAGCCGCGTTCGCACGTGTTCGTCCTCGTCACCACGACCACGGAGCCGTTCTTCTAGTAGTTGGAAGGACGGGGGCAGAATGAGAAACACGAGGGCGTTGGGGTCGTGACGCAGGACCTGCTCGGCGCCTTGTACCTCGATCTCCAAGAGGACGTCACGGTCATCTGGAGGGTTTGGTACCGGCGTGCCGTACAAGTTACCGTGGAACGCAGCCCACTCGAGAAACGCGTTCTTCTTAATAGCGCGCTCGAAGCCTTCTCGGGTAACGAAGTGGTACTCGCTACCATTCTCGGTATCGCGCCGCGGGCGAGTGGTCCAAGACTTACTCAACCAGAGGTGATGATCAGCGTCGACGAGTCGTCGGGCGAGTGTTCCTTTGCCGACGCCACCGGGGCCAATGAGTACAGCAATGAGGTGATCAGCGGACAAGAGCTCGAAACAGTTCTGCGCGCTGCTTCGGACCGAGGCCGCGAATGCGACGGGTCTTAGCGATAGACGCGTTGTTCATGATGCGGTCGGCCTTGACTTCGCCAATTGCGGGCAAGGCACTGATCAGGTCGTACGCGCGCATCTGGGCGACGCACTCTTCGCGTGCGGCCAGTTCGAAAAGTTCCTCGAGCGACAACTCACCTGATTTCACCTGGCGCTTCACCTCGGCGCGCCGGCGACGGTTGGCGACGGCCAGACGAGACGCCTCTACTCGCTGTTCTTGCGAGAGGGTGGGCGGCGTCGGTGTCACAACCCCAGATTACTCCCCTCTCGGGACTTCAGTTCAGGTCAGGGCAGTACTGAGATCATCACGCCATCGTTGTGCGGAATCTTTCAATGCTGAGCGATCGGGTCCGACATTAAGTATCGAACGTGCGACATTCACAAGCACCGTGCCAGCCGGGCAACGATCGAAGAGACGCCCGACATTCTCAGGCGTTGCTCCTTGTGCACCAACGCCCGGAACGAGGTACGGTCCGCCAAGTTTCGTCATATCGAACTCCGGTTTGTCACGCGTGGCGCCGAGCACCACGCCCAAATCGCCCAGACCGTCGCCGTGCCGATTCCTATCAGAAATGTTACGAAAAATTAACTCTTCGACTCGCTCCCCATCTCCCGTGCGCGCCATCTGAATGGCGCGTCCTTCCTCGTTGGACGTCGCGACCAGCACGAAGACCCCACGATGATTCTCCTTAGCGACTCGAAAGAGCGGCTCTAACGCGTCGACGCCGAGATAGGGGCTGGCCGTTACCGCGTCAACGCGCAGCGGCGAGCGCTCACTCAACCACGCCTCGGCGTAGCCCTCGTTGGTCACGTTGAAGTCGCCACGTTTGGCGTCGGCGACGACGAGGACGTCGGCGTCGCGGGCCTCTTGGAGGAGGCGCTCTAAGACGCGGTAACCCTCTGCTCCGAAACGTTCGAAGTACGCCACCTGAGGTTTGATCGCCGCCGCCGTACCGACCACCGCGTCGAGCACCGCGAGAGCAAAGAATTCAATGCCCTCCACCGAGTCGCTTCGTCCCCACGACGTAACGAGTGCGGCGCTCGGATCAATGCCCACGCACAGTGGCCCGAGCGCGCGAATGCGTTCGTGCAGGCGAACACCGAACCCGTCAACCATGCGCCGCTCCAATCAATTCGTCTACGGTCTCGACACGGTGGCGTTGCATCCAGCGCTCCAATCCTCGTTGGACTTTCCAGGGCGCTCGCGGGTTAGCAAACGTTGCGGTGCCTACTTCTACGCAACTGGCCCCCGCCATCAGCATCGCCACCGCGTCCTCGCCCGTACTCACGCCACCAACACCGACGATCGGTGTTAACGGGAACGCCTGATGACATTCGAACACGGCGCGCAGTGCCACCGGCAGTATGCCCGGTCCACTCACGCCACCGCCGCCATTGCCCAGTGCGGCACGACGGCCCTCGATGTCAATGGCGAGCCCGAGCACCGTGTTAACCAGTACCAATGCGTCAGCGCCGGCGTCAATCGCGGCGCCCGCGATGGCGACGAGGTCGGGCGTATTGGGACTCAGTTTTATCCAAAGTGGCACGCGAGCGACTTTGCTCGCTCGAACTACTTCGGCCGTCGCCACGGCGGAGTGAGCGAACATCGTCGACCGGCTCTCAAGGTTCGGACAACTCGCATTCACTTCCATGGCTACAACGTCAGCGCCCGTCATTGCCGACGCGGCGTCGGCGAACTCCGCACTGGTGCGACCCCAAATTGAGGCCACGACGCTGGCGCCGCGTTCGCGAAGTTTCGTGAGGTACTGAACGCGCCACGCCGCCACTCCCGGTCCGGCCAGTCCCACGGCGTTGAGCATGTGTGCACCCGATGACGCAACGCGCGGGGCGCTATTGCCCTCCCACGCGAACGACGCCAACGACTTCGTCACGACGGCACCGAGCGTGGCCAAATGTGCACCACGCAGGCGCCACGGATGAGTGCGCCGTCGGCACGCGCTCCCCCACCCGAGGGGGTGTTGACGACCATCTGCACGTCGCCGTTGGCAATCATCGACACGGCGTCGACACCCATGTCGGCCAACCCGACCTTGCCGACGAGCGTGGCGACGCTGACGCCGTGAGCGCGCAAATAGCCCGCGGTGCCGACGGTCGCGGCCAGCGTGAAGCCAAGGGCCACGAGTGATCGTGCGAGATCTACACCTTGAACCTTGTCGCGATCGGCCAACGACATGAAGACCTGTCCCGCATCGGGCAGGCGAGTGCCGGCGGCCAACTGCGCCTTGGCGAACGCAATGCCGAAACTCTCCCCCACACCCATTACCTCGCCCGTGGAGCGCATCTCTGGACCGAGCACCGTATCGACGCCCGGAAAACGGCTGAAGGGCAGCACGGCCTCCTTCACACTGACGTACGCGGGAATCGGCGTGGTAGCGGGCACAATGTCGAGGTCGCGCAGATCGGCGAGGGTTTGGCCCATCATCACCCGCACGGCCACCTGCGCTAGGGGCACGCCGGTGGCCTTGGCGACAAAGGGCACCGTACGACTGGCGCGGGGGTTGGCCTCGAGGACGAAGACTTCCTCGTTCTTTACCGCGAACTGCACGTTAATGAGACCCACCACGCCAAGTGCCGTTGCGATCTTCTCGGTGTGGTGGTGCAGTGTCGCCACGACGAGGTCGCTGAGCGTTTGGGGGGGCAGGGCGCACGCCGAGTCGCCCGAGTGCACGCCGGCCTCTTCGACGTGTTCCATGATGCCCGCCACGAAGACGTCGCCCGTCACGTCGCGCACGGCGTCGACGTCAACTTCAATCGCGTCTTCTAAGAAACTGTCGAACAGGATCGGACGACTCTGGGAGACCCCGCCCTCGCGCGCCAACGAACCGTGCAGACTGGTGAGATCGCTCATGACCCGCTCGAGCGAGGTGTCGTCGTAGACGATCTCCATTGCGCGTCCGCCCAGCACGTAACTCGGGCGCACGAGTACCGGGTACCCAATCTCCCTCACGATGACTTTGGCCTCGTCCAAGGTGAGCGCAACATTGCCCGGTGGCTGGCGGAGCCCGAGCGACGTACAGATACTCGACCACTGTTCGCGGTCCTCGGCGGCATCGATGGAGGCAACGGGCGTGCCCAACACCAGTTCCGCATCAATGGAGTGCGAGAGCTTGAGGGGCGTCTGTCCCCCAAGTGACACGATGACCCCCACCACGCGCGCGCCGTCGGTGCAGGCCGCCTGCTCGGCGGCGATGACCTCGGCGACGTCCTCGGGGGTGAGCGGCTCAAAGTAGAGCCGGTCCGAGGTCGAGTAATCGGTTGACACCGTCTCGGGATTGCAGTTCACCATGACGGTCTCGTAGCCCATTTCGCGCAGCACGATTGCCGCGTGGACGCAGCAGTAGTCGAACTCGATACCCTGGCCGATTCGGTTGGGGCCCGAACCGAGTATCACGACGCGGTCGCGCGGCGAGTTTTCGACCTCGCTGGTGTCCTCGTAGGTGCTGTAGTGATACGGCGTGGACGCGTCGAATTCGGCCGCACAGGTGTCCACGGTTTTAAATGTGGTGACGACCCCGGCGGCGCGACGAAGCGACGTGACCTCGTTAGTACCGCGCCGCGTCAACAGCGCAATCTGCACGTCGGAGAATCCCCACTGCTTAAATCGACGCCACTGTCGCACGTCGAAGAGCTCGAGCGCCACGTTCGGAGTGAGCTCGCGTTCGCGCTCAATGATCTCGGCCAACTGGTGAATGAACCAGGTGTCAATCCCCGTACGCTCGACTACTTCGTCGATGGTCGCGCCGCGCCACAGCAGTTCGTAGAGCGCGAACAGCCGCTCGGGAGTGGCCACGACCACGTTAAGCCACAACGTCTCGTCGTCCATCGAGACGAACTCTGACTCTCGACCGAGGGCGAAGCCAACGCGACCCTGCTCGAGGGAGCGTACGGCTTTTTGCAACGACTCGGCGAAATTGCGACCAATCGCCATCACTTCGCCGACGGACTGCATCCGCGTACCGAGTTCCGGTGCCGCACCCGGCAGTTTCTCAAAGGCCCAGCGAGGGATTTTCGTCACCACGTAGTCGAGTACCGGTTCGAAGCTCGACGGCGTCACCTTGGTGATGTCGTTCTGAATCTCGTCGAGGGTGTAGCCGACGGCCAATTTAGCGGCGATCTTCGCAATGGGAAAGCCAGTGGCCTTGGAGGCCAGCGCGCTGGAGCGACTGACGCGGGGATTCATCTCGATAACCAATCGCTCGCCGGTCTGGGGATTGACCGCGAACTGCACGTTGGAGCCCCCGGTCTCCACGCCGACCCGGCGCAGGACCGCGAATGCGTCGTCGCGCATTCCCTGATACTCAACGTCCGAGAGGGTCTGAATCGGTGCCACGGTTATGGAGTCACCGGTGTGGACGCCCATCGGGTCGAAGTTCTCGATGCCGCAAATGACGACGCAGTTGTCGGCGACGTCGCGCATCACTTCGAGTTCGAACTCCTTCCATCCGGCGATTGACTTCTCCACCAGGATCTCACCAATGGGAGAGGCCACAATGCCCTCCAGTGCGAGGCGCCGAAAGGTCGCCTCGTCGTGCGCGATGCCGGTACCGGCTCCCCCCAAGATGAAACTCGGTCGAATGATGATGGGCCATCCAATAGCCGTGGCGATGACGACCGCATCGTCGACAGTGGTGGCGAAGCCCGACTCGGGTACGGCCAGCCCAATGTCGGCCATGGCGACTTTGAACTTCTCGCGGTCCTCGGCAGTATCGATGGCGTCAGGCCGAGCGCCGATGACTTCGATGCCGAGACGCTCGGTCACGCCACGGCGGACCAGTTCCATCGTGAGGTTGAGCGCCGTCTGACCGCCTAACGTCGGCAGTAGTGCATCGGGCCGTTCACGCTCCACAATGTCTGTCAAGACGTCGGCGTCGAGTGGTTCAATGTAGGTGACGTCGGCCGTCGCCGGATCGGTCATGATCGTCGCGGGGTTGGAGTTCACCAGTATCACTTTGAATCCGTCGGCGCGCAGCACCTGACAGGCCTGGGTGCCCGAGTAGTCGAACTCGCAGGCCTGACCAATGACGATCGGCCCCGAACCAATCACCATGATGGAATGAATATCGGAGCGTCTCGGCATCAGCGCGCAACCGACCTGGGGCCGAGCAGGGCTTCGAAGCGCTCGAAGAGATAGCGAGCATCGTGGGGACCGGGACCGGCCTCGGGGTGGTACTGCACCGAGAAGCACCGATCGTCGGGAGAAGCAACGCCCTCGATGACGTCGTCGTTCAGATTGACGTGACTGACGACGCCGCGCGAGAGTGAGTCGGGCACAACGGCGTAATTGTGATTTTGCGCCGTGATCTCAATTCGCCCGCTCGCGAGGTCCGACACGGGGTGATTGCTTCCGTGGTGGCCGAAGGGCAGTTTGAAGGTCGAGCCGCCAAGCGCCTGACAGAGCAATTGGTGACCGAGACAGATTCCGAAGATCGGCAACGTTCCGAGGAGCGTCTCCAATACGCGGACGTGCGCTCCCAGCGCGGCCGGGTCGCCGGGACCGTTTGAGAGAAAAAGTCCGTCGGGTGCTAATGCGTGAATCTCGTCGGCGCTCGTCGATGACGGCACGACCGTTACTCGAAAACGTTGAGCCAGTTGGTGCACCATGGTCGTCTTAATGCCGTAGTCGAGGGCGACAACGTGCGTCGTAGCATCGCCACGCGTGTAGGACGTGGGGGTCGTCACGGTGGTGACGAGGTCCATATTGTCCGTGCCGAGAGCGGTCGTGGCCGCCGCGGCCACCACGCTCGGATCGCCGTGTCCGAAGGCGCCGGGTAGTGCGCCGTGCGATCGCAAGTGCTTGGTGAGGCGTCGGGTATCAATGCCGACGATCGCCGGCACGCGGTGTTGGCGCAGGAATCCTTCGAGGGGTCCGACCGAACGCCAATTGGAAGGTACGTGTGAGAGTTCGCGCACGACGATGCCGCGACACCACGGACGATGTGACTCGTCGTCGAGCGGCGTGACACCGTAATTGCCGATGTGGGGATAGGTGAAGCTAATGATCTGTCCGGCGTAACTGGGGTCAGTAATGACTTCTTGGTACCCACTGAGCGCGGTGTTGAAAACGAATTCGCCCGTCGTAAAACCCTGGGCCGGCAAGTGACCACCGGCGTATCCCTCGAAGGTTGCACCATCGGAGAGCACGAGGACTGCAGTTGGTCGCGTCACGTGAGCGCCGCGTCATTGACGACGAGGCGGCCCTTCGCGATCGTCGCGCGCACCCGCCCTTGCATCGTTCGTCCGTTGTAGGGAGTGTTGAATGATTTACTCGCCAGCGTGCGTCGGTCGACCGTCCACGATTCGTCGGGATCAAAGACCACGATGTTGGCGTCTTCGCCGGGGGTGAGTACCCCACCGTGTCCCGAATGGCGAACGCGCACGTCATCGTGGCGCAGTTGAGCAATGAACGCAGGAGCACGACTCAAAAGTTGGAAAAAACGATGCGGATTGGCCCCAACTCCCCCGAGGGCTTCGTAGGTCAGCGAACCGGCGTGCTCCAGTCCCAGCATCCCGGCCGGCGCCTCATCAAAAGCGAGGTCCTTGTGTTCGGGCGCGTGCGGCGCGTGGTCGGTCGCGACCGCGTCGACAGTGCCCGCGCGCATTGCTTCGCGCAGCGCGGCCACGTCGTCGCGTGTGCGAAGGGGCGGATGAACCTTGAAGGTCGAGTCGTAGGTGGCGCAGGCACTCTCGTCGAGCGTGAAGTGATGGGGCGCTACTTCGCAGGTCACTGGTAGTCCATCGGCACGAGCGGCCACCACGAACGCAATCGACCGGGCCGTCGAGAGGTGCAAAAAGTGGAGTGGGGCACCCGTCAGGCGCACCAATTCAATGTCGCGCAGCACCATCAGTTCTTCGGCGAGGGCCGGACGCCCGACGAGCCCGAGGTGACTGCTGAGAGCCCCCTCATTCATCGTGCCCGAGGCCGCCAACAACTCGTCCTCGCAGTGTTGAGCCAAACGCACCCCGAGCGGCTTGGCGTAAGTGAGCGCTCGACGCATCATCGAGGGATCCTGGACGCCGAGGCCGTCGTCGGTGAAGAGACGAACGCCGAGGGCCGCCATTTCGGCCATCGGGGCGAGGAACTCACCGCGTCGGCCCTGCGTAATGGCACCGGCGACCGCGACGTCGAGATCGGTGCGCGCACCTCGCTCGAGCACGTAGCCCACCAGAGCCACATTGTCGAGTGCCGGCTCGGTATTAGGCATCGCGACGAGTGCCGTGTAACCGCCCAGCGCACCGGCGCGCGCGCCACTTTCAATGTCTTCTGCCGCTTCTCGACCCGGTTCGCGCAGGTGCGAGTGGAGGTCCACAAAGCCAGGGCCGATCCAGCAGCCCCGGGCGTCGATCTCTGTGGCGCCGCTCGGCGCGTCGATGGACGATCCCACCTCGGCAATCTGGCCGTTCACGATAAGTACATCGCCCACGTCGCTGGTGGACGCTCCCACCACGACACCTTGACGCAAGACAATGGGATTCACAGCCCTACCCCCTCATTGTGGCCAGCGATGGTGAGATAGAGCACCGCCATTCGAATTGGCACACCGTTGCTGACTTGGCGTTCCACGACGGCGGCGCCGGAATCAACAACCCGAGAGTCGATTTCTACGCCACGATTTATTGGCCCGGGATGCATGACGAGAGTTTCGGGGCGCAGTAATTTCGCGCGTTCCACGGTGAGTCCGTGCGTGAAGGTGAACTCGGCCAAACTTGGCACAAAGGTACCGGACCCGCGTTCACTCTGGAGTCGGAGCAGGCTTACGACGTCGGCCCCAACTAACGCCTCGTCGAAGTCCGCGGACACGGTGACCGGCCACGTCGCGATGTCGTCGGGTAGGAGCGTTCCCGGGGCCGACACTCGAACATCGGCGCCAAGTGTCGCGTACGCTGCAATGTCGCTTCGCGCCACTCTGCTATGGCGAATATCGCCGACAATCAAGATTCGGAGCCCCTCAAAAAGTCCGCTCCCCGATTCAAGGCCCGACGTGCCAGCGCGCTCGGCAAGTACTTGGCGGACAGTGAAGGCGTCGAGGAGTCCCTGGGTCGGGTGTTGATGAAGTCCATCACCTCCATTGATAACCCGCACGTGCGGCACGTAGCGGCTGACCTGCAACGACGCGCCGCTTGAGCGATGTCGGAGGATCACCGCATCAATGCCGAGGGCGTCGACCGTGGCGATTGTGTCGCGCAGCGATTCGCCCTTCTTCACGCTGCTCGACGCAACGGCGAGTGACAACACATCGGCACTGAGTCGTTTAGCCGCAGTTTCAAAGCTCAGGCGCGTCCTCGTCGACTCTTCAAAAAAGAGTGACGCGACGACGCGACCCTTCAACGCTGGCACCTTCTTTATGGTCCGGCGGTTCACTTCGACAAATGACTCGGCCGTGTCCAGCACCTCAAGCATTGCCTCGCGAGAGAGCTCGTCGAGCGAAAGTAGGTTCGTACCACGAATGGAATCCATCACGAGTCCACTCTTGAGCCAATCCACACACCTTCGAGGTTCGCGACGACGGCTTCGCCCTGGGAAGTCGGAAGGTTCTTACCCACAAAGTCGGGCCGAATTGGTAGCTCTCGGTGACCTCGGTCGACCAGGACGCAGAGCTGTACGGCGCGCGGTCGGCCCCAGTCCGACAAGGCGTTGAGGGCCGCTCGAATGGTGCGTCCCGTGAAGAGCACGTCGTCGACCAACACAACCGTCCGGTCGGTCAAATCATGGCCAATGGTGGTCAATGCAGAGGCCGGAAGTGGGTTCCGCGAGAGGTCGTCGCGATAGAACGAGACGTCGAGGAATGTGGCCGCGATTAATTGCCCAGAGATGTGGGAGAGGTGTTGTGCAACATTCGTGGCAATCGCGCTACCACCCGTTTGAAGTCCAATAATCGAAAGACTGTCCACCGCGTGATTGCGCTCGATGATTTCGTGGGCCATTCGAGTGAGCGCCCGACCTACATCGTCGCCCGTCATCAGCTGACTCTTCGCCAGAAACGCCAGACCCCTCGTCGAGGCCTGGCGTTCTTCGCTACTACTCATGTCTCTCCTGTCGTACGAGCCTCACGGGACTCGCTTCACGACCGACACCCTGAGGCCCAATAGGCGCACTCAGAGCGGTGTTGTACTAATGAATTGTATTGATTGTAGTTGTCACCGCAGTGGCAATAACGCTCGAAACTGCCACCCAGACCCAGAAGAACCGCACGAGCCTCGCTTGGCGCCAATGATCTCCATTAATGACACCCTTTGATGCCCTAATCGACAGTCCGAGCCCTAAGAAAGCAAGGATTATCAAGTGGATCAGTGCGGAACCGAAGATTGCCATCATTGCTGAGTCGTACGCCGTATACGCCATACCTTGGCTGTCATTGCTGGCAAAGAAAATCTCTGGCAGTTGGCGCAGTTGGATAATCGTCAGAACAATCGCAATCAGGGTCACTACCGTGGCGAGCGCAGCCATCGACGCGTACGACTTGGCATTCTTGGTCGCTCGAAGTGTCCGTTCCGCGCTCCAAACGATGCCAGCCGTAACCACCGTGACCGCAGTCACCAACCACTCAAGACCGGCGGAAACCGGCCCGACGTGAATGAGGTGCGGGGCCGGAAGTCCGGCCGAGCCATTGGCCAGATTCTCGTAGTACTCATACGAGTGACCTTGAAGGCCAAGCATGTTCATCCAGTGACCACTTGTGTCGACTCCACGCAAGTAAAGGTACGTAAAGAGCAACGCGCCCATGACGAGGATGTCACCGACAATGAAGAGCCAGACACCCATGCGTTGAGAATTGTCCACGACCTCCGGCGAGAGAAAGTGCCCTCCGTCGTTCCCTTCGGGATCTACGTGGGGCGGATGGGTAGTTTCGACGCTCATGAACGCACCATTTCCTTATCGAAGTTGTAGGGATCTTCCGTCACAACCGGTTGTACTTCGAAGTTCTCGAGCGGTGGTGGCGTTGGCACCATCCACTCCAGAGAATTAGCGTTCCACGGGTTAGGACCGGCCGGCTCCCCCTTATTCCAGGAAGTGATGATGGCACCAAGGAGCACCAGCATTCCTGACATGATCATGTACGCGCCCATCGTCGAGATGAAGTTGGTGTGTTCAAAAATAATGCTGTACGAGGAGTAGCGCCTCGGCATGCCACGCAGTCCCGACAAGAACATCGCGCCGAATGTGACTTGCACGCCCACAAACACCAACCAGAATGAGATTCGTCCAAGGAACTCATTCAAAAAACGACCGGTAACCTTGGGGTACCAGAAAGCCAGGGCGGCGACAGCGCCAAAGAGCACTGAGCCAACGAAGATGTAGTGGAAGTGCGCTGTTACGAACATCGTGCCGTGCAGTTGATTGTCAAGGGGAACGTCGGACAGGTAGATGCCCGTGACACCTCCAATGATGAAGTTCCCAATGAAGCCGAACATCCAAATCGTCGGCAACTTCATCCAAATGTGTCCGCGCCACAACGTCCCAATCAACACGAGGAAGAACAGCCCCGTCGGAATTGAGATCATTTCCGTCGTCACCATAAACGGTCCACCAAGTTCTGGCGCCCAACCGCTCGTGAACATGTGGTGAGCCCAAACGAGCGCTGACAGACCAGAGAGTGCGGCCATTGAGCCGACGGCGGTGCGATAACTGAAGACCGGCTTTCGTGACATCACGGCCGCAATCTCGAAGAGTGCGCCAACTGCGGGAAGCAATATGACGTAGACCTCGGGGTGCCCCATCAGCCAAAAGAGGTTCGCTTGGAGCCAACCAGTTCCGCCACCGGTTGCCTCAAAGAAGCTGGTGAACGACGTCCGGTCAAGTAATTGGATGGATTCAGTGACCAAGAAGAAGGGGAACGCGTAGAGCCCGAGTGCCGCAGCGAAGAAAATACCCCAGTTGAAAATTGGCATTCGTTCGAGTGTCATTCCCTTGGTACGCATAGTCATCATCGTCGTTATGGTATTGACCCCGGCCACGGTGGTCGAAATACTAAAGACGATGATGGCCAGGGCGAAGAAGTCCATGCCGACGCCAGCTTGGTCGGTAATTGGGGCCAGAACGACCCATCCGACGGGCAGTCCACCCACGGCCAATGTGGTCACTAGAAGAACAATTGCGCTTACCAAGGTCCAAAGGCTCAAGGCGTTCAAGCGTGGGAACGCCATGTCGCGAGCACCGATCATGATTGGCATCACAAAGTTGGCCCACGGACCGGCAATTGCCACAATCATTGCCAGGATCATGACCATGCCATGAATGGCGATGAAGCTGTTGTACACCTGCTGGTTGACGAAGTGATTCCCCGGTGTAATGAGATTGGTACGAATTGCCATCGCCAACGTGCCACCGGTGCCGAGAAGAACCATTGTCACCACGATGTACTGGACACCAACGACCTTATGGTCGGTGGTGTATTTCCAATATCGTGCCTTGCCCATGTCCTTGCCGGCGTAGTAAAGGTCCTCAGCGTGGCTGTGGTCCTTTCCGAGCATCCATCCAATCGGACCATTAAAGGCTCCAATGCCGAGCCAGAAGCCGATGATCCATCCCACGCCCAAGAACACTGCTTGTTGGTCGCCGTACGGTCGACCATCGACGTTCATCGTGTGGCGCGCGATAAACCATGCGACCGCCGCAAGGACGATGCCCGTGATGACCGCGGTTCCAAAGTTCTGATATCTCGCGATACCACCACTCGAAGGCGCTGCTTCCTTAACTGGATTTTCTAGTGTCGTAGTCATGATGACCTCCTACGCTCTCTGTGGCTGCGATGCCAGCCAACTATTGAAATCTTGCGATGAAACTACGTGTCCGTCCGTGTCCATAAACGAGTGGTTCAATCCGCAGAACTGTTCACAGCGGATATTAAACAAGCCCATACGACTTGGCGTCGTGTGAATCGTCGTAATGGTTCCCGGGTTGGCGTCAACTTGCACGCCCATATTGACAATCCAAAAGCCGTGCGTGACGTCCTTCGAAGTGATTCGGAACTCCACCTCGCGGTTCACGGGCAGATAGAGGACGTTGGACTCTACGTGCGTACCCGGGTATGCGAATGACCACAGCCACTGCTGGCCCGTCACGTTTACAACGAGTGGATCCTTACCCGTCGAGCTGTTATCTGCGGCGAGAGCGCCTAGGCCCCAAACGAGGAGGAACACCGCGAGCACGGTCGACGTGAGCAACCAGAGTCCCACTACCTTCGTGTTTTCGCGCATCGCGGGGCCGGCGGGAGGAGCCTCGTCGCCGTGGTACCCCCAGGTCTTAATGGCGTAAATGGCCGCGGCGTATACGGCCGCAGAGACTGGTGCGGCGGCGACACTGAAGATCACCATGGTGGCAATCGTCAAGTGCATGCTGCTGCTGAACGATTGAGGCATGAAGTAGCCCGGCGCCCACAGCGAAATCGCAATGCCCACAACAGTGAGAATGATGAATAGCCACCAAAACAGCGCCAACGACGGCTTCTTGTTTGTTGAATCAGTCACGATGTCCCCTTACTTGACCGTCAAAGCGCCGGTCATATACCCGTACGTTGACATAGCTTCACCGAACTGTCCCTGGCGCGATCCACCACATGGAAATTCACAGTTCCACTCGTAGACGCCTTTGGATCCGGTCTTAAATGAGAACTTGATGACGATCGGCTTGTTGTAATGCGTGCCGTTTAAGACCACAGAGTTGTCGGTCCCGTTGTCCGCCACGAGCGGTACCGATACGAACAGATCGGTACCCGTGCCCGGGATACCTCGCAAAGTGAAGGTGTGACCAATGTTGTTCGGGTCAACGTGCGTCTCGGTTTTTCCGTTGTACGTCGCGGTTCCACCGATCGTCCCCATGACCTGATCGAAGAAGGCATTGTTGAGCGAGCCACCGGAGTCGTACTGGTCAATCGTCACGTTAATAGTCGTGTTCGCCGGAACGACGAGATTGTCATTGGAATACGTAACCCAGTCGGGGTGAGGTCCACCATTTAATCCGTGCACGCCCTCGCCAGAGTCTGGATATGTTGCCAATTTGAGACTGCATGTATTGGCCGCTGATTGGACGGTGACGCAATTGAGTGCCGACTGATGAGGAGTATTACTCGCCAACGTGAATCCGGCCAAACCAAGTGCAACTCCGCCGATCAGTACCGAAGCCAAGGCAACGCCTAGGGACCTCGATCTGTTCATTCGTTCTCCTTTCGACACGACGCGCGAGACTGCTTCACTAACCGCGACGGCGTTCTACGTAAAAGGTAGCGGAGGTGACCGCGAACCAATGGCTAAAATCGTTGCAATGACTGGCGAAACTAAGAATACGTTCAGAATCAACTTGGGACTCTTTCTGGCCGAGTTGATGTGTATCCCCGCCTTCATCTTTGAACTTTCACGCGCACTGAGTGGAAACACGCTGTCGTGGGCGTACGTGTTTGAGTGGCCGCTGCTCGGCCTCTACGCGATTTATATGTGGCGCAAACTACTCCAGGACGAGCGCGGAGAAAGGGTGCGTCCACCGGTTGTCTTCGACGAACACGATCCCGAACTCGACGCCTGGAACGCCTATCTGACGACCGTGCACCAACCCGATCAGTCCGCGACACCGGAAAAACGCGACGACTGACGTTCCAGCACAGCGAAAAACGAACCGTCGCGAGCGACGAGACGTCGTGCGATGAAGACGAGTATCGGCACGGCCCAAAAGTCACTGCATATCCAGAGGATGGCTGCGGCCAACTGCTGTTGATGAAATGCCACCGACGTTGACGTCGCCATTCCGGGCATGAAGGGCATGCCGTGACCGGGCACCATCACGCTGTACCACGACGCCTTGGTAAAGATCGACATGGACATCGCGAGTACGAACATCTCGAACATCGTGACGACGATCATTGCGCCTTGCACCCCGGGCTTTACGCGCGTACGGCGCGGCGGTGCACTGAGTAGGAAGTGGAAGAAGATCAACCCCGAGAGTAGGAACGCCGGCTCCATGACCCAGTCCATCGCCCATCGATGCGCCATGGCGAAGTCAAAAAACTTCGGGGTGTGCGACGACACCATGACCACATTTAACAAAATGGTCGCAGTCAACGGATGCAGCACCCAGGGTGGTAGATGCCGCGAACGTGTCACGTACCACCACCGAAGCAAACGTCGACGTGGTTCGACGCCAATAATCCACCATAACGAGCGGGCGTAGCCAGAAAAGACCAGACCCATTGGCACGAGGAACATGACCAGGACATGGCCGATCATGTGATCGGGGAGATTTGTCATCCCGCGGCGCGCAAACGACGACGACGTCGCGACCCAGAGCACAGACCACGAAAAGAGCGCGAGGAGCGACTGCAACGAGGCTCGGTGGGACCTCGTGGGTCGACGATCGAACGCGAGGATAGTCAATACTGCGCCAGCGACTGCTAGAACGCCGAGCGGAGCCACGGCTAGTGCACGCCCGATTCGTGCAGGAGGGTCAAGAGTTCGCTCTCGGCCGAATGCTGCCCGGCCCAATTGGCGAGGGGTTCATCGGGGATTATCCATTTAAGCCGTCCGTCAGGATTGATGATGAAGACGTAGTCCGAATGAATGCTCATTTTGGCCGTCGGCGTCATGGTGACACCAATACCATACGAGTGCCATATCTTCTGCACGGTCGACAATTTACCCGTCACGAAGTAAAAGTCCTTCATCGTTGCCAGACCGTGTAGTGCAATGAAGTGATTCACGTCGGCGACACTCTCGTGGTACGGATCGGCGGCCACCGCTACGACGTCGATGTTCGCGTTAGGGGCGAGTTCCGAACGAACTTCTTTGAGTTGCGCCGCGAGCAACGGACAATCAGTCCAGCATTCGGGATCAAGGAATGTCAGAAGTGTGTAGTTGCCCGAATGCTCCCCCAG
>CAJDUS010000085.1_pt1 | contig 18856 bp, 23 predicted proteins | sample 7390831 | NCBI WGS metagenome assembly CAJDUS01 (sample SAMEA7055684, study PRJEB34461) | soil metagenome | biome: terrestrial ecosystem; feature: Peninsula; material: soil | place: Antarctica | collected 2016
TCGCTTGTCGGCGATTCGTCGGACAACGTTCCCGGCGTCAAGGGGATTGGCGACAAGACCGCGTCGACGTTGCTCGACGAACTCTCTCACGTGGGCGCCCAAGCACTGGTCGACGTGCTGGCGTCACCCGAACTGCTCGAACATCCAATGGCTCAAGTTGGCGAAGTGACCTACGCAGAGAAACTGACCAAGGAGACCCTCCACGTGATGCCATCGATGGACGTGGACCACTTCCTTCGCACCGTTCGACTCGGTCGAGCGTTCTGCTTTCTCAACGAGAAGCGACTGCTCGTGTTGACGGCGCAGTGCAGTAATGAATCGGTCGAACCTGGTCGTGTGCGGGTCAGCGGCGGTTGCGTACTCTTGGGTGTGGCGAACGGTGCAGTGGCCCTTCAACTCGTGCAACCTGAGGGCTCCAAAGCGATGAGCGCGAAGTCGTGGTGGGTCGGGGCACGACTGAACGCCGACCACCTGCGATGGTCGTGAGCTCGTTGCCAAGCCAATAGGCTGGCCCCGTGACGACGAGAGATGCGGGTCCTGCCGGAGCGCTGCGCGTCGCGCCTTCGATTTTGGCCGCCGACTTTGGTTCTCTGGCCGCCGCGGTTCGCGACATTGACGCCGAGACCGATTGGTTGCACGTCGACGTCATGGACGGACATTTCGTTCCCAACGTATCAATTGGACCGCCGGTAGTTCACTCCCTTCGCCCCTACAGCACGCGGTTCTTCGACTGCCATCTCATGATGACCGAGCCCGGCCGCTACCTCGAAGCGTTCCAAAAGTCTGGGGCCGACGGGTGCACCGTCCACGTGGAGGTCGGTGGCACGAAAACTCTCATTGAGGACGCACGGTCCCTCGGACTTCGTATTGGACTGGCCGCCAATCCTGACACGCCGTTTCACAAGGTCGCTCCGTTCCTCGGCGATATCGACCTGCTCCTCCTCATGACTGTCTTCCCCGGCTTCGGGGGCCAGTCGTTCATCGGTGACGTGATGGGAAAGGTCCACGAGGCCCGTCGCGAAGTTGACGCGAACGATCTCGCTCTCGACATCGAAGTGGACGGTGGCATCGACCTCGACACCGCCCCGATTGCCGTCGAAGCGGGAGCCAACGTACTCGTCGCCGGTTCGGCGATTTTCGGTCGACCGGACCCACTAGAAGCGGCGCACGAACTTCGCGTCGCCGCGCTGGCCGGACGAATGTGAAATTCTCAAATACCGAACTGATGACCATGGCGATGGCCGCGGGCGACAAGGCCCGTTATCTCTCCCCACCAAATCCGTGGGTGGGGGCCCTCGTCGTAAGTGAACGCGGCGTGGTGCTGAGCGAAGGTCACACGCAAGTTCCCGGTGAATCGCACGCTGAGGTTAATGCGCTGCGTCGAGCCGGCGAGCAGGCCCGTGGCGCCACACTCGTCGTCACCCTCGAGCCGTGCGTGCACGTGGGCCGGACCGGTCCTTGCGTTGAGGCCATTATCGAGGCCGGGATCGCCAAGGTGATCATTGGTACCATCGATCCCGATCCGCGAGTATCGGGGGCGGGCGTCGCATTGTTGAAGGCGTCGGGCGTCGACGTCGAGCTCGGTATTGAAGAAGAGGACGTTCGAACGCAGCTCGCGCCGTACATATGGCACCGCGTGACTGGACGTCCGTACGTCGTGGTCAAGATTGCGAGCACCCTCGACGGTGCCGTCGCCATGGCGGACGGTTCCAGTCAGTGGATCACGGGCGAAGAGGCCCGCCGAGACGCCCACGTTCTTCGAGCGCAGAGTCAAGCGGTCCTCGTTGGAGCAGGCACCGTGCGACGTGACGACCCAGTTCTCACGGCTCGACTCGGCGACATTGTCATCGAACCCCTTCGCGTGGTGCTTGGCACCGCCCCCCAGGGAGCTCGTATTCGGCCGTGTCTGGAACTGAGCGGCGAACTCGGTCTGGTATTGGACGAATTGGCCAACCACGACGTCCTCCAACTCCTCGTCGAGGGCGGTCCAACCACGTCCAGTGCCTTCATTGAGGCCGGCCTAGTGAATCACGTCGTCTGGTACCAGGCGCCAGCGTTCGCCGGGGGCTCCGGTACGCTGGGCGCTCTGACGAGTCTGACAACTCCCACGATCTCGGCGCTTCGTCGGGGCCGAATCGTAGACGTTCGACAAATCGGCGAAGATATTCGAATAGACGTGGAGGTCTAATGGCGTTGTCAACAATCGACCAAGCGATCGAGCAGATCCGACGCGGTGGCATGGTCGTGGTCGTCGACGATGAGGACCGCGAAAACGAGGGCGACCTCGTTATGCCCGCCCAGGACGTCACGCCCGAGAGCATGGCTTTCTTTCTCGAGTACACGTCGGGCGTCTTTTGCGTCCCGCTCGAATCGTCGAGGGCCGACGAACTGCAACTTCCACTCATGGTTGTGGCCAATACCGAGGCCCAGCGCACGGCATTCACGGTAAGCGTGGACTATCGCCACGGCACGTCGACGGGAATCTCGGCCAGTGATCGCGCGGCAACGATTCGTGCCCTCATCGATCCGATGACGAGATCGACCGACCTCAACCGACCGGGGCACATCTTCCCGTTGCGCTACCGCGACGGTGGCGTCTTGAAGCGCGCCGGCCACACGGAAGCCACGATTGACCTGTGTCGATTAGGCGGAAAATTTCCCTCCGGCGTCCTCTGCGAGATCGTCACGGCCGACAAGGCCGGCATGGCCCGACTTCCCGAGTTGGAGGCTTTCGCCGCCGAGCACCACTTACCGATCATCTCTATCGCCGACCTCATCCGGTTTCGAAGTCGACAAGAGAAGTTGGTGATGCGCGTCGCCGAGGCGTCAATGCCGACCGAGCATGGACAGTTTCAGGCCATCGTTTTCGAGAACGTGCTGAACGGTGAGCAGCACATGGCCCTCGTGTATGGAGACCTCACCACGACCAAGGACGTGCTCGTGCGCGTGCACTCAGAATGTCTCACCGGCGACGTCTTTGGATCAATGCGCTGCGACTGCGGTCCTCAATTAGAAACCGCACTCGCCAAAGTGGCGGCGGAAGGCGCTGGTGTTGTCGTCTACCTTCGCGGGCACGAGGGACGTGGCATTGGCCTCGGTCACAAGATTCAGGCGTACGCGCTCCAAGAGGATGGTCGCGACACCGTCGACGCAAACATCGAACTCGGTCTGCCCGTGGACTCGCGCGAATACGGCATCGGAGCCCAGATTCTGGTCGACCTCGGAGTTACCAACATGCGACTCTTGACCAACAATCCGAGCAAGCGCGGCGGCCTCGAGGGTTTCGGTCTCAACATTGTTGAGCGCGTGCCGTTAGAGACGAACCCAACGGCATTCAACATTGCGTACTTGCGAACCAAACGCGAACGGCTCGGTCACATGCTCGAAGGACTCGATGACGTCGAGTGAGGAGACTGCGCTCGACCCGTCGCGATTAGAAGCTATCCGTCGCCGCGTCGGTGAACTCGTTGAGGGTACGGCCCAGGGACGTGGCGTTCGCGTCGGCATTGTCTGCAGTCGTTTCAATGGCGCGATCACCACCCGATTGCTCGACGGCGCCCTCGACGCCCTCGATGAGACCGGCGTCGATCGCGGCGACATATCAGTGTCGTGGGTACCTGGGGCGTTCGAAATTCCCCTGCTGGCACTGGCCTACGCCGACGGGGATCGGCCCTACGACGCCGTAATCGCGTTAGGTGCGGTGATTCGGGGTGACACCACTCACTACGAGATTGTGTCGGGGGAGTGCGCCCGAGGAGTGCAGGACGTGCAGTTGAGCACCCGGGTACCGGTAGTCTTCGGCGTCCTTACGACCAACACGCTCGGTCAAGCGCTCGAGCGTTCGATGCCCGACGCAACGAATAAGGGTCGCGAAGCGGCACGTACCGCGCTCGAAATGGTGTCCGTACTTCGCCGCGCTCCCTTCGTCCGCTAGTGGAACGTCGCGGAACCGTCGCCGAGTTTGACGACGACCGAGGTCTCGGCGTGCTGCGAAGTGGCGAGGGCGTTGACTACAGTTTCCATTGCGTGGACATCGCCGACGGATCACGAACCATTGCCGTTGGTGCACGCGTTCGCGGCGTACAACACGTCGGACTACTCGGTCACGACGACGTTGTGGATGTTCAAGCGGTGGACTGAACTCCTATTGGAGCGTCGGTGACTGGTGAGGGACAGCCGTCAGCGACTTGAATTTGGGCTTCACCGGTTCTTTGCCGAGGAGGCTGAGTGAGTTCGATCGGGTGAGTGTGGCCTGGGCAATGGCGGAGTGGAACGTCGAACGCGCACTGATGCGCGCCGATGAGCTGGTGGCAACGGACAGGGCCGAGGCGTAGTTAGCCTTGGCACTCGAGACGGCGAGGATGAAGGTCTGGTTTATGTTTTTCAATTCGGCGAGGTACGCCTTGTTCGCGGCGTGATACTGCTTGAGCGTTAAGGGGGCGGCGGTCGTCGACGTGGTGGTCGCGGTGCCGGCCAATGCGATGACCGGGGTGCCGATGGAGAACGTCGCGAGAATCGCCACTGTGGCGACGCTTCGGGTGAAGAATTTCTTCATGACGGACCCTTCAAAGTAATACAAGAAGGCTACTGAACGATCCTTTGATTTTCCTGTGAATCAACTGATTTTCAAGTGTGAACGAATCAAGTGAGGGGCCCGTGGCGACGAACCCCGGCTGAGGAATTCGTGACTACAGAAAGGAATCGGCGCCCCGAACCTTGCGGAACGGGGCGCCGAATAGGGCAATTCGGAGGCCTAAGCGGTGGTCGTGGTTGCTGGCACCGTGTCCGCACCGTTGTGGTCGTAGTGGGTGTTACAGGATTGACCGGGGGTGATCCCAGAGCGGTCAGGGCGTTCGCACGCACCAGCTCCGCGTTGGCGACGGCGAGCTCGAGGGTCGCACGGACCTGAGCACGCGCAGCCGGAGTCGTCGCACTGGGGAAGGCGGCGGCGAAGGCGCTGTCAGCAGTGGCGACCGAAGCGCGGTACGTCGTGTTGATGGCGTGGATTGCGTCAATGTAGGCCGACCTCGGTGCACCGGCCGGAGCGTTGGGAGGAGATCCCAGCACCGTCAGCGCGGTTGCACGAGCCGCCATGGCGTTGGCAATCGACAGGGTCAGTGCCGCTCGGGCGGCGGCGCGGGCGGTCGAACGGTTGTCCGCGTGTCGGGTTGCCTTCATTGCGAGCCAGTAGTTGTGACGAGCCACTTCGACGGTCTGGCGGAACGTCCGGTTGATAACGTGGAGTTGTTTCAGATAGGCATTTTCGGCCCTGCGGTACTGCTCCCACGGGTGTCCAATCTTGACGGTCGTCGTCGTAACGGGAACGGTGGTGGTGGTTGGTGTGGTCGTTGTCGTGGTTGAGTCGGCGAACGCAACGGCAGGGGTACCTACACCCAAGGCTGCAATCAACGACAGCGCCACAACGCCTCGTGTATTGAACTTCTTCATATGGACCCCTTTCAAAGGAACAGACTCAACAGTAGAAATCCAGATTTTGAAAACCCTGTGAAGTACTTGTTTATTGACTGTGAAGCTGAAGTCCCGTCTGACCACGGTTTTGACGGAGGTACGAGCAGTACGCTTCGGTGATGCGAGTGACGAAATGACAACGATCTTGATTGTGGACGACGAGCCCGGCGTTCGCGATTTGTTGCGCGATGCCCTCGAAGTCGCCGGCTACGACACCGAACTGGCTTCGAACGGGGCCGAGGCCCTCGATCACCTGCGCCGTCACAACCTCGATCTCTGCATTGTCGACATCAATATGCCGACAATGGACGGATTTGAGTTCCTGGCCAAACTTCGCGAACACGACACGAAGACACCCGTTCTCATGCTCTCGGCGCGCGACTCACCAGTTGACGTGGCCAAGGGACTTCGTTTTGGGGCTGATGACTACGTGCGCAAACCCTTTAGTCTCGAAGAGATCCTGTTGCGAATTTCGGCGATCCTTCGTCGCTCGCACGCCGAATCTCCCGACGACCTCGTGCTCTCCTCGGGACCTATTGAAATGAACGTCGACACTCACGAGGTCAGTGTCGACGGCGAGCTGGTCACGCTGTCGGCGACCGAGTTCCGACTACTCGAAGTTCTACTGGAACGAAAAGACCGATTGGTGACGCGTGAGCTCTTGTTGCGCGAAGTATGGAATATCGATTTCGACTCCGAGACCTCGGTGCTTGACACCTACATCTCGTATCTGCGCCGCAAGATTCATCACGACGACTTCGCGCCGATCACCACCGTGAGAGGAGTCGGGTTCAAACTCGTCACGTGGTCGCCTGACAAGTGAGGATTGCCATTGGTGGTCCTGGCGACCACCATTGCACTGACGGTTGGATGGTTCGCGGTGGTGGCTAGTTCACGTTCGCAGTACAAAGCACTCGATAGCGAAATCAATGCGGTAATCGGCAGTGGTACTGGCCATCCTGACGCGGCACTGAGCAACGCTCTTAACGTGGTGCAGGCCAACACCTACGACCTCACACTCGACGTGATTGACCCCTCGGGAGCGGTGGTCCAAGTCGCGACTGGCAAGGTGCCGCTGAAGAAGAATCCGACGCTCGCTGAAGTGCACGAGATGTTGAAGAGTGTGCGTACCGTTGCGGGCCTGCCCGGTTTTCGCGTTCGGTCCATCTACGTGGGTGGTGGAGACTACCTCGTCGTCGCCGCATCCACGAGTGCCATTGCCGAAGAAAACCGGCAACTCGCTCTCGACGTGGCCCTCACTGGTTTTTTTGTGGCCCTGTTTATGCTCGGCGTTGCGCGACTGGTCATGCGAAAGGACCTCTCCACCATGGAGAACCTCATTGGTTACGCGAGTGACGTTGCCAAGGGTGACGACCAGGGTCCGATACCGCCGAGTGCGGGTAGTCGTGACGTGCGGGAATTGCAGGCGGCACTCTCCACCATGGTGGTGGCTCTGCACGAACGCATTGCGATAGAGACGCGAAGCGTGGAGGTCATGCAACAGTTCATAGGTGACGCTTCGCACGAACTGCGCACGCCACTCACCGTCATCAAGGGGTACAACGAACTTCTCACCAATCCCTCCCTCAACGACGAACAGCGCACGCGCGCGAGTGAGCGAGTTCGTAGGGAGATTGACCGCATGGATCTGCTCGTGGCCGACCTTTTGCTATCCGCCGAAGTACGGGAGGCGCCGCATCGACTCGATCAAAAGGTGGCCCTCAGTACACTGCTGCTCGGTCGCGTCGACGAGTTCCGTAACGACCACCCCGAGCGCGCGATCACCGTCAACGTGGCAGATGGTATGAGTGTTCGTGGCCGAGAGGATTTGCTCGACCGACTGCTCACAAATTCCTTCAGCAACATCATCCGTCACACGGCGAGCAACACCCCCGTACAGGTTTCACTGCAACGAAGTGGCGCGGTCGCACTCTTGACCATCGAGGACGGTGGTCGCGGTCTGCCGGAGTACGGCGTTCGACCGCAGCGTTTTCGCCGCTTCGATCAGTCGAGGTCGCGCGAGACTGGAGGCTCGGGACTGGGCATGAGCATCATGGCCGACATCGCCGAAAGTCTGGGCGGTTCACTTCGCACCTCGATGAGCCCATTGGGCGGGCTCGCGCTCAATTTCACCTTCGTACTAGAGCCTTAGGCGGTCTAGGGATCAGTCGGCGGATCGCTCGGACGCACTGAAGCCCGCACGTAGAGTTGCTGCACTTCGGCTAACGCGTTGCGGTAGAGCTCGACGTGTTCGCCCAGTCGCTCGCCGCCAGCTTGGAGCATGGCGGCGATGGTGTCAATGACGAGTTGGGCGTCGCCCAGATTTGGTGGCGTGGCGCTCAACTGGAGCGCGGCTAACTGCAAGAGGACGAAAAAATGATTGCCCAGGACCGTGGACGCCGGTGTTGCTTTGAGGTAAGCAATTTCTTCGGTATCGTCGAATTCGCGTTCGTTGCTATCGGTCACGGCACCAAACGTAGCGCCACCGTCTATTAGACGGTTCCCACTGCCTCTGGGGACCGATGATTTCATCATATTTGCGTTCTGCTAACGTACTTGGGCAGTTCATAGCAAGTGAGGTTGGCACTGCCAACGTCCACCTGGCCACACGAGTGCGCCGGGTTCCCAGGAGTTTTGCGCCCCGCTTGCCGTGGTGACGCCAATGAGGCGTCACAGAGAGCAAGGAGAGCATTATCGCAACAGTGCCTGGAGACCACCGCGTCAATGAACGTATTCGCGTGGAGACCGTTCGCCTGATCGACAACGAGGGAAACCAACGTGGCGTCATGGCAACCCGTGATGCATTGGCGTTGGCCCGAAGCCTCGACCTTGATCTCGTTGAGATTGCGCCCTACCGCGCAGCCGCCCGTCTGTCGGATTATGGACTACGGGAAGTTCAAGTTTGACGAGGCCCAGAAGGCGAAGGAGTCGCGTCGCAAGACTCTGAACGTGGGTGTCAAGGAGATGAAGTACCGCCCGAAGATCGGACCCGGCGACTTCGACACCAAGACGCGTCTCGTTGAGAAGTTCCTGAACGAAGGTCACAAGGTGAAAGTCACCATCATGTTCCGCGGACGAGAGTCGGCACACCCCGAACTCGGCAAGAAGATCCTGGACCGCATTGTCGAGAAGTTGGACGACGTCGCCAAGGTCGAGTCGGCTCCCAAGCTCGATGGGCGCAACATGATCATGGTCCTTGGACCAGAAAAGAAGGCGAAGCCGAAATTGGCCGAGAGCCCGATAATCGAAGAGTTACAAGCAGTCGTGCCGAGCGTTTCGGCCGAAGTGTCGATAGAGGAGTAGAGATGCCAAAAATGAAGACCGACAGTGGTGCCAAGAAGCGCATCAAAGTAACCGGTAGCGGGAAACTGCGCCGGGGCAAGGCCTTCCGCGGTCACCTCATGGAGAAGAAGTCGTCAGTTCGCGCGCGCCGGCTCGGTCGCGAGACCGACCTCAGCAAGGCGTTGGAGAAGAAGACCAAACGCCTGATGGGCCTGTAGAGAACGAGTTAGGAAAGAGGAACCGATATGGCACGAGTAAAGAGGGCGGTCAACGCCAAAAAGCACCACAAAGCGATTCTGGAAGAGGCGAAGGGATACTACGGTGACCGCAGTCGCACGTTCCGTTCCGCCAATCAGGCCGTCCAGCACTCGGGCGTGTACGCCTTTCGTGACCGTCGAGCACGTAAGGGCGACATGCGACGCCTCTGGATCCAGCGGATTAACGCCGGTACTCGCGCGCACGGCATGAGTTACAGCCGATTCATCGCGGGCCTCAACGCCGCGGGAATCGAGGTTGACCGCCGCATCCTCGCCGACCTGGCCGTGAACGATAACGCCGCCTTCGCGGCGATCGTCGCCCAGGCTGGCGCCGCACTGGCGAAGTAGGACGCTCATCGAGGCGTTGGGCTCGTCACATCAGCGAGTGCGTCGGCTCCGACGCCTCGTCCAAAAACGATCACTGCGCTGGAGCGAGGGCGTCTGCGTTCTCGAAGGGCCCGACCTCGTCGAAGCGGCACTCGAGAGCGGCGTTGAATTCGAAGCGATGTACGTCGACGCGGTCGAAGGTGCAATCCCATCACTGGGCGATCTCAGCGCCCGCGCGGCGAAAGCCGGTGTGCGCGTGTTCTTCCTCGATGCCGGCGTGCTGGCGAAAGTGGCCGACGCTCAAACGCCCCAGCCGGTACTGGCGGCCGTGCGCTTCGACCAGAGTGACGTTGAGTCACTTCCAGTCGTCGGACTGACGCTAGTCCTGCACGATCTACGTGACCCCGGTAATGCCGGCACCATCATCCGATCGGCCGACGCGGCCGGTGTGAACGCCGTTATTCTCACGGGACAGTCGGTAGACCCTTTTAATCCAAAGACGCTCCGCGCAACGGCCGGATCGGTCTTCCACCTACCCGTCGTAGTCACCACTCTCGAGCGGACCTTGGTCCATTTTGCCGCCGGGGGTGCGAGTTCGTTCGCCACTACCGTGCGCGGGGGAGCCAGTTTCCGCGACGTGGACTATTTACGGCCGACGCTCGTAGCAATTGGCAACGAGTCGACCGGCCTCGACAGTGCAACGGTTGCACTCTTAGACCGCGCGCTTTCCATTCCCATGGTCGGCGCGAGTGAATCACTCAATGCCGGTGTCGCGGCGTCACTCATTGCCTTCGAGGCGTTGCGCCAACGTGAAGTCGCCACTGCGTCCCCGCCACCCCCTAGCCTTTGAGGGTCATGACTTCCTCGCCACTGGATAATCTCGCCAATCAGACCGCCGAACTGCTCGCCACCATTGCGGGGCTGCCCACGATTGAGCAACTTCGCGAATCCGAACCGTCGCTGACCGGTAAACGCTCAGTTCTCTCCACTCTGCAAAAGTCCTTGGGCGTACTCGCGCCCGAGGACCGTAAGGACGCTGGCGCGCGCCTTCAAGAGGCGCGCCGCGTCGTAGAGAGCGCGTTCGAGAGTCGACGAGCCGCGTTAAGTAACCAAGCACGAGCCGAGGCGCTCGCAGGGGACCAATTGGACCTCGGTGACGTGGTCGTCGCGAACGTGATGTGGCCGCCCTCCGTCGGGCACCCGAGTCTCGTTGCCATAACGCAGCGTGAACTTGAAGACGTCTTCGTCGCAATGGGTTTTCGCGTCTCGGAGGGGCCAGAAGTCGAGAGTGACTGGTACAACTTCGAAGCACTAAACATCCCGCCGGCCCACCCCGCTCGCGGGATGTGGGATACCTTCTACGTCGACCTCGGGGAGCCAGAAACGGTGGTGCTACGCACGCACACGTCGCCCACGCAGATCCACTTGATGGAAGAGGCCGTGGCCAACAACTCGTTGCCGATTCACGCGGTCATGCCCGGACGCTGTTACCGACGCGACACGCCCGACGCCCGGCACTTAGCGACTTTCCATCAAATTGAGGGTCTGGTTGTCGACCGAGGAATCTCATTTGCGGATTTGGCCGGCGTGATCGAAACGTTCACGCGCGCCTACTTCGGACCCGACATTGAGTCGCGACTTCGACCGGGTTACTTCCCCTTCACCGAACCGTCGGCCGAGTTTGAGGTCACCTGCACTATCTGTCGGGGCCAGGGGTGTCGCACCTGTTCTCATTCGGGCTGGATCGAACTGGGCGGATGCGGTGTACTGGATCCGGCCGTACTGGAAGCCGTCGGCATCGACGGCGACGAATGGAGTGGTTTCGCCTTCGGTTTCGGCATCGATCGCTGCGCCCAGATGCGCCATCAGATTGCCGACATGCGTGCTCTCATTGAAAACGATACGCGTTTCCTAGGGCAGTTCTCGTGAAGATTGCACTCTCGTGGATAAGGGAATTCGTCGACATTACTGAGACGACCGAAGAACTCCGAGTGATCCTTGACGATCTCGGCCTCGTCGTTGAGGGCACCGAATTCGTGGGAGAGGGTTTGGACAACGTCGTGGTGGCACGCATCGACGAGATTCGATCTATCGAAGGCGCCGACCGCGTACGACTCGTCGTAGTGGACGCTGCCGACGGGCCGCTGGAGATTGTCTGTGGTGCCAACAACATCTCGGTCGGCGATCACGTCCCTCTGGCACCAATCGGAGCCGTCCTGCCCGGCGGCTTCGAGATTGCGAAACGGAGCATGCGTGGTGTGACGTCCAACGGTATGTTGTGTTCGGCGACCGAGCTCGGACTCGGTGACGATCATCGTGGCCTCATGCTGCTCGATAATCTGATCGACCCGGTCGTGGGGATGGGACTCCTCGAAGCGCTTGGCATCGTCCCCGACGTCGTGTTCGACATTACGGTCGAGGGCAATCGCCCCGACGCCTGGTCCGTCGAGGGGGTCGCGCGCGATCTCGCCACGCGTCTCGGGAGAGAACTGAGGTCGCCGACGCTGGCCGAGCCCAGCACAGGTGAAATCAGCGCGTCGTTCGCGAGCGCCGGCATTGACGCCCCCGACCTCTGTGGTCGTTTGACGGTCTCGGCGCTGCGCCACGTGAAGGTGGCCGAGTCGCCGGAGTGGGTGAAGCGCCGCCTGCTCGGCGCCGGTATGCGTCCGATCTCCAACGTGGTCGACGCCTCCAACCTCGTCATGCTCGAACTCGGACAACCGACACACCCCTACGACGCCCAGAACGTGGGTCAACGAACCCTTCGCGCGCGACGGGCCCGAGGCGGAGAAACGCTCGAGACCCTCGACGGCGTGAATAGAGCATTGGCGACGAACGGACGCGGACTCGGCGACACCGGCGAGGACTGCGTCATCGTTGACGGTGACGACCGGGTCCTCGGCCTGGCCGGCATCATGGGTGGACGGTCGAGCGAGATCAACGTCGCAACAACCGACGTCTTACTCGAAGCGGCCTACTTCGACCCGATGAGCATCGCGCGAAGCTCCAAGCGCCACGGCCTGCGCAGTGAGGCCTCGAACCGCTTTGAACGTGGGGTCGATCCCGAGTTGGCGCTGCGCGCGGTCGCCCGTTTCGTCGCCATCCTTGGAGAAAGTAATCCGGAACTCGAGTGGATGGCCAGCCCGCTCGACGTACGAGGTGACGTTCCGACGCCGTCAACGGTGACCATTCGCGAGGGGGATGTTAAGCGACTACTCGGCGTGTCAATTCCCGTGGACGAGGTAACCGGGTTACTTCGGGGACTTCGTTTCGACGTGCGCGTGAACGGCGACGAACTAAGCGTGACTGCACCTCCCGCGCGGCCGGACGTGCGGCGCGGTGCGGCCGGAAGGGCCGACGTTATCGAGGAGATTGCTCGACTCCACAGCTATAGTCGACTCCCTCGGCACACGCCGACCTGGCCCGAACCGGGCGGACTTAGCGAACGACAGATGCTTCGGCGGCGACTTCGCGACGTGGTCGTGGACCTCGGTGCCTACGAGTGTTGGACGCCAACACTCGGCTCCGACGTCGATTTCGATCTCCTGCATCGCGGCGTGGAGCGTGTGCGCATCACCAATCCCCTCGCGTCAGACGAATCCGTAATGCGCGCGACGCTTCTTACCGGTCTCGCCCGAGTGTGGGCAAAGAACTCCGAGCGCGGCGTGGGCGACGTCGTGCTCTGCGAAATCGGCAATGTCTTCGCGCATCCCAGCACCTCCTCGCCACCTCGCACGACGAAGGGCGGCGTCGGAGGTTCAATCGCACTGGACCTGCCTAGCGAGAACGAGAGGCTGACGATTGTCCTTGGTCGTCAGCACGACAACGCCGCGTCGGCGGTCGCGTTCTGGACAGTTCTTGGCGCCCGTCTCGATCTGGCCGACGTGGTCGTGCGTCAAACATTGGCGCCACCTCGGGGACTTCATCCCACTCGCGCTGCTGAGTTAGTGGACCGCGCCTCTGGGGCGGTGCTCGGCTTCGTCGGGGAAGTTGACGGGGCGCTCGTCGACGCCTTGTCGTCGACGCCCGCGACTCAACGCGTGGGCATCATCGACATTGACATCGACGTGCTCGCAAATCGACAACTCGTACTTCGTCGTGAGGAGTCCTCATTGATTCCTAGTCGCTACCCGAGCGCTGTAATCGACCTCGCTTTCGTGACGCCCCGATCCGTGCACGCCGCCGACCTTGCTCACGAACTCGGTGACGCGTCCGATCTCGTCGAACAGGTTGAACTCTTTGACGTGTACGAAGGGGCAGTGTTGTCCGAAGGAACCAGAAGTCTCGCCTACCGCGTACGCCTGAGCTCGCTCGAGCGCACCCTCAATGAGTCGGAGGTCGCTAGTACGCGGGCCAATTTGATCGCCAGGGCCGAAACGCTCGGTGCCGTACTTCGTTGATTGCGTTCGAGGGCGTGGTCACTCGTGACTGAGTTCGTCCCACTCGGTGAGGTTGGTCGTCGCTACAGTGGACGGTTTCTCGTCCGACTGGGTGACGCCGACAGTGCGGGAGTACTTCGCCTTGATGGCGTGGCGCGCATGCTCCAAGATGTGGCGACCGACGACTGGGACGACACCGGCATTGCGTCGACGGACACCTGGGTTGTTCGTCGAACTTCGATTCGAACGGCCCGGGGCGGCCGCTGGCCGTGTTACAAAGATGAGTTGACGCTCACGACGTGGTGCGGGGGGAGTGGTGCCGCGTGGGCCGAACGTCGAACGAACGTCTACGATCACGATGAGCTGCTACTCGAAGCGGCCGCCATTTGGGTGCCGATTAGTCCCTCCGGCTATCCGGTGCGTATTAGCCCAACATTCTTTGACGTCTACGGTGCGGCAATGCGGGGCCGAAAGGTTTCCGGCCGCGTCGCCGCGCCCGTGGTACCCGACGGAGTGAGTACGAGACCGTGGCCGCTTCGCCGCGCCGACCTCGACATAGTGGGGCACGTGAACAACGCGGCCGTGTGGCAGGCGCTGACCGAAGTGGTCTCGTCACCCGTGGCGTGGGTCAACGTCACCCACCACGGTCCAGTCGAAAGCGGTCACGAGGTTACGCTTGCGAACACTGCCAGATCACTCTGGCTGCTGGTCGATGGCGAGGTCAAGGTCTCGGCCGATTTCGCCGAGTAGTTCCTCCGATGGCGGTGCCGGCTTCGGACCACTGGTCGCGAAAATGCAACCAATCAGTACCAGTGGGAAGCCGACGATGATGCCGATGGTCAGTGATTCGTGGAGCCCGATCACCCCGAGCGCGACCGCAATCGCGGTATTGAAGTACGTCACCACGACCGAACGCGAAGAGCCGACTTCTTTCACGAGTTCGAAGAAGACGAGGAAGGCGATGGCGGTGCAGACGACACTCAGTACCGCAACGCAACTCCACGTCTCACCCGACACGCGGGTCGGCCAGTGAAAAAGGTCCCAGGGAATCCAGCAGACGGCCACGACGGCAGTCGCACCGGCCACGACCACGACGCCCGGCACGTGCACCAGTTTCGTTCCAAGGATTATCGGCCCGAAACAGTATCCGAGACAGACGCCCATCATGAGGCCAATCCAAGTAATGGAACCGCCTCGAAGATCAAGTCCTACGAGAAACGCCACGCCGAGCGCGCCGACGCCGAGACCCCAATAACGCTTTCGTGAAATGTGCTCGTCGGCATGTCGAAATCTTTGTGCGATGACCGCCAATAGTGGCACGCAACAGACCAGCAAACTTGTGAGCGAACTCGAGATGTGCTTTTCCGACAGCGACATGAGGTACCAGGGGACGCCGAACTCAATGACGCCGAAAATGACGATCCACTTGAAATTGGCCACCAAAATCGGTAATTGCCGGCGTGCAATGACGATTGGTGCCAACAACAGCGCCGCAGGTCCCGTTCGCAACACGACCATGACGCCGGGATCGAGCTGACGTACCGCCACCCGAATGAGCAGATACGGGATTCCCCAAATGACCGCCATTGCCAGAAAAAGGACCCAACCACGTCGTGACATGGCAATTACTCTAGTCATCGGGTGAGGTACTTGCGTTTTTATGTCTCCATGTGCATAAAATGTCACTATGCGTGTTGGAGTCGTAGGCGCCACGGGGTACGCCGGTTCTGAGGTGATGCGACTCTGCGCGTCCCATCAGGACCTTGAGGTCGTTGTCGCGACGGGTGAAAATAACGCCGGCAAGCGAATCGCCGATCACGTGCCCGCCTTGGCCGCGGTCTATCCCGGCCAACGCTTTGAATTATCGGACGCGGTATTTCGCCACGACCTCGATGTTGTATTTCTTGCCTTGCCGCACGGCCACAGCCAGAGATTCGTGCCTGGGCTGCTCGAGCGAAAGATACAGGTTGTTGACCTGGGCGCGGATTTTCGATTGAAGGACGCCGCCGACTATCCCCATTGGTACGGGTCAGCGCATGACGCCCCCGAACTTCTCGCGACCTCGGTCTACGGACTCGTCGAACGTCACCGCAAAGATCTGGTTGGCGCGACGTTGATCGCGGTTCCCGGTTGCTATCCGACGGCAACGGCGTTGGCACTTGGCCCGTTTCTCGACCGCAATCTCATCGAACGAAGCGGCATTGTCGTGAACGCCCTCAGCGGGACGTCGGGCGCGGGACGAGCCGCCGCCGATCGACTGCACTTCTCGCGCCTTTCGGGCAACGCTGAGGCGTACGGCCTGGCGACGCATCGCCACACACCAGAGATCCAGCAAGAACTCGACGCCCAGATTCTCTTCACGCCGCACCTCGTGGCTACATCGCGCGGCAGGCCCACCTTCACGCCTGCTTCGGCGAGCGATTCCAGGATGATGTAGATGTAGGCGGGGCCGCTGGCTGAGAGTCCCGTGACTGCGTCCATGTGTTTCTCGTCAACGACGACGGTGCGCCCAACGGTCTGAAAGATTTTCGTGAGCGCGCGCGCGGACGAGCGAACCGGTTGGCTCATCGTCATGAGTTCACTCGACAATCTCATAAAGGGAGCAGCCGGTCAGGCGGTGCAGGCGTGGAACGTCGCTACCGGGCGCGACGAGACACTCGGACTCCCGCTGACGGGCGTGACGCCGTGAACTTTGTTGTCGTAAAGGTGGGCGGGCACACACTTGATTCGCTCGAACCGTCGTCGCCGGTGCTGACCGACCTCGCCGCCGATGTCAGTCAGCTTCGTGACGGTGGTGCCAACGTCGTGCTCGTGCACGGTGGAGGACCCCAGATCGCAGAGTTGTTGCAACGCGTCGGGATCGAGAGCAGATTTAAAGACGGATTGCGGATCACTGACACCGACACAATGAAATACGTGCTGATGGCCCTCGCCGAAGTGAACGTGCGAATCGTGGCCGCGCTCAATCACGCGGGGCTCGCGAGTGTCGGCGTCAACGGGTCCGACGCGTCACTTCTAGCGTCGCAGTCAGTCGATGAGCCCTACGATCGCGTTGGTTCACGTCCGGTAATTCATCGCGGAGTACTTGACGCGCTGTGGTCGGCCGGAATTACGCCGGTCGTCAGTCCACTCGCCCTCGACCAGGTCGGTGAACCACTCAATTGCAATGCGGATACCGTCGCCGGCGCGATCGCTGGAGCGTTGGAGGCCGACGTCCTGGTCCTATTGAGTGACATTGATCAACTGCTCGCCGACGTGGACGATCCCAACTCGGCCATGGACTCTGTGTCGGCGGACGAAATACTCATCATGATGCGCTCGGGTGCCGCCCGCGACGGAATGAATCCAAAACTGACGGCCGCGCGCGACGCTCTACACGGTGGTGCTCGAAAGATTCTTTTGGCCAACGGCACACGGCGGCACTCGCTGCGCGATGCCCTGGCCCAGACAATCCCCACTACGGAAGTCCGGCGATGACGAGGCACTTCATCACGATGGAACAACAAGACCCGAGTGATCTTGATGCGATTTACGAGTTGGCCACGTCCCCGTTTGACGACCAAACGCTGAAGGGCCAGGGCGTGGCGCTGCACTTCGAGCGTCCGAGTCTGCGCACTCGCGCGTCGAGTTCCAGCGCGGTCCACGAACTCGGCGGATACACCACGTTCTTCAGCGACGAGGAGATCGGACTCGACAGTCGCGAATGTGCCGAAGACGTTGGTCGAACTCTCGCTGAGATGTACGCCATTGCCGCCTTGCGCGTGCGCAGTCACGCGGTCTTCGAACGTATCCGTGCGGCCACGAACGATCGGCTTTCGCTTATCAATCTGATGAGTGGCACCGCCCACCCCACCCAGGCCGTCGCTGACGTTCTTACAATTGCCGACCAGTTCGCCAAGGGCGACGTGCACGGACTCGCTGGTCTCGAGGTCGCCTACGTGGGTGACGCGACCAACGTCACCCGATCGTTGGCCGTCGCCCTGCTTCGGCTTGGCGTCAACGTCACCGTCGGCGCGCCAACTGGCTATCAACTGGTAAATGGTGGCGCGGAGAATCCCTTTAGCGCTGGGGGAGCGGGCATCCTTCGAATGACGGATTCAGCGAGCAACGCCGTCAAAGATGCTGACGTTGTCTACACCGACGCGTGGGTCTCCATGGGCATGGAGCACGAGACCGACCAACGACGTCGTGACCTTTCGGCCTACCGGGTTGATGAGAACCTGCTCAAGCTCGCCAAGAAACGCACCGTCGTACTGCACTGTCTGCCCGCCCACCGTGGCGACGAGATCACGAACGCAGTGCTTGACAGTGCGCAGTCACTGGTGTGGCGCCAGGTGTATCACCGCCGATCAGCCATGATCGGCGTCCTTCGTTGGATTAAAGAGGAGAAGTAATGACCAAGACACAACGTCAACACCGAATTGGCGAGCTGATCGAGCGCGAGAGAATCTCGACGGCGGCCCAACTCGTCACACGACTACAGGCCGAGGGGATTTCGGCCACGCAGGCGACGGTCACCCGCGACCTTCAAGAACTAGGAACCATCAAGGTCCGTGACGAGAATGGCGTACGTCGTATCGTGACGGCGACGGCCTCCACGTTCACGCATGCGCCACTGGACCATCTGCGACGGATGATGGGCGAATGGGTCGTCTCAGTGGAGAGTTCAGAGAACCTGGTCGTTATCCGCACGCCGCCGGGCTGCGCCCACGTGGTCGCATCGGCCCTCGACCGCAGTGCCCTTGAGGGAGTCCTCGGCAGCGTGGCCGGTGACGATACGGTCCTCGTGATTGCTGACGAGAAGCGCGGCGGCATGTCGCTCGCCACGGAATTTCGCGAATTGGCTGGTCTAGAGGACTCGCAGGCCCTCAAGAAAGTGCAGTTGCCATGACCAAGCGCGTCGTCCTCGCCTACAGTGGCGGCCTCGACACATCGGTCGCCGTTCGTTGGATGATCGAGGAGTGGGGCGTCGAAGTGGTGTGCGTGCTCGTTAACGTCGGTCAGGACTTCGACAGCGAGGAAAGCTTCGACGACATAAAGGCGAGAGCGATTGCCGCCGGTGCACTCGAATGCATATTGGTCGATGCGCGAAAGGAAATGGCCGAGGAATCAGTTCGCATGCGTGCGCTGCGCGATCGCCTC
>CAJDUS010000026.1_pt1 | contig 18632 bp, 17 predicted proteins | sample 7390831 | NCBI WGS metagenome assembly CAJDUS01 (sample SAMEA7055684, study PRJEB34461) | soil metagenome | biome: terrestrial ecosystem; feature: Peninsula; material: soil | place: Antarctica | collected 2016
ATCAGCGCGAGCAGGTGCAGCGCCAGATCGAGACCCGGCTGCCGTTCCTGAAGTTCGCACCCGTCCATTTCATCTCGGCCATGAAGCGGCAGGGCCTGGGACCGGTCTGGACCTCCCAACGGTGATGAACGTACTCGGTTCCACCGGACTGACGGCATACTTCGGATTGCTCGACATTGGTGCCTTCAAAGAGGGCGATGTGGTCGTCGTGTCGGGCGCCGGTGGTGCGACTGGTTCGGTCGTCGGCCAGATCGCCAAGGCTCGCGGCGCGGGCAAAGTTGTCGGCATTGCTGGTGGCGCTGAGAAGTGTGCCGAAGTGGTGGAGCGCTACGGCTTCGACGAATGTCTCGACTACCGTGAGCCCCGGCTCACCCAGCGAATCCGGTCGTCGTGCCCGAAGGGCGTCGACCTCTACTTCGACAATGTTGGCGGAGAAATCCTCGACGCGGTTTTGGCGAACATCGCCATGAACGCACGCATAGTGATGTGCGGCGCAATCTCGCAGTACAACGCCATGGAACGGCCCAAAGGTGTGGCCAACACATCGATGCTCATCATGCGTCGCGGCCAGATGAAGGGATTCATTGTCTTCGACTTCGCGAAGCATTACGCCGACGCGCAGTTGGAGCTCGGCGCCATGATTCTGAACGGGACCTTGGCCCATCAAGAGCATCTCGTGCACGGATTGGAACACGCACCCGAAGCGCTCAACCTCTTGTTCACCGGGGGCAACCACGGTAAGACACTGGTCGTCGTCGACGAAAACGTCCGGCTAGCTTAAGGCAGTCGCACGTCAGCGACGAGAGCGCGGTGATCGCTGCCGCCGTCACTCGCGAATCCACCGACGCTCTCCCACGGTCCGCGCACGAGAAGATGGTCAATCTGCGAATGCGGGGTCCGAGCCGGCCAGGTTCGGGCGTTCACGAGCGATCGCCATCCCGGTAATAGCACGCGCAGTAGCGGCCGCCATGAATTAAAGTCGCCCCCAATCAAGATTGGCACGGCCGCGTCAAGCGCTTCGACGAGAGCGGTCACGCGACGGTACTGACGGTAGGAGCCGTGACTCAGGTGAGCCCCGTGGATGGCCAGCACGTAAAACTCGCTACCTTCGCCGCGCAGCCGCGCAATTATGAGTGCCCGTTTCACCTTCTCGCGCGGGAGACGACCGAGCGATTCGACGCGGATGTCGACAATTTCGAATCGTGTGAGTAGTCCTAAACCCCATTCGCCGTGCTCTACACCCTTCGCAGTCGCGCGGCGCACACGTTGCGCCTTGGACAGTGTGCGGTGTTCGTCGAAGAACAGTCCTCGCTCACCGCTCAGGTGCGCGAGCAGCGGTTGCCACGTTCGTCCGCCGGAACCGGACGTCACACGCTGACCGGACGCCAGGGGCACGAAGGTGCCGTCCATTTCGAGTCGGCTCTTTAGTTCCCTAAAGAAATCGATGCCGGCGTCGCTTCGCCACAACTCGGGCAGGATTAGTACGTCGGCGTTGAGCGAAACCACGTGATCGAGTACCTTCGTGGGTCGACCCCATCCGTCAACGCCGGCGTGAAGGTTAAACGTGGCGACACGCACAACAAAACCCTAGGTGGTTTGAACCTAGGTGTGGCAGGCTCTACGCATGGAATCTGTCAACGTGGCGTTCGGTCATCGACTGTGGTGGGTTGACGCCTTCATCGGCGAAAAGGAGCGCGGGAATCCGGCCGTCGTCGTGCTCTTAGAACGGCTCATGCCCGATGAGGAACTCCAGCACATTGCCTTTGAATTAGGGGTTTCTGAGACCGCGTTCGTTCGACGGGTCGGCGATCAGTGGTCGCTTCGATGGTTCACCCCAACGGTAGAGGTCGAGCTGTGCGGTCACGCAACGTTGGCGGCACTGCATGTCCTTTTGAATGAATTGGGTGTTCCCGGGGGCGAGGTGTACTTCCAAACTCGTGCGGGATTGTTGACGGGGAGACGAATGTCCGACGGATTACTCGGCATTGACCTGCCCAGATGGTCCCTCGAACCGGCCGACGTCGCAATCCTCAACAACACGCTCGGCCCGGTACGTGACGCCTACCGAGTCGGCGCGCAAAGTGTGCTCGCCATCGTGGAGGATTTCGATACCCTCTGCGGATTGGCTGTCGACACCATGGCCCTCTTTTTAATCTCGAGTTCGATCGTCATCGCCGCGTGCGTTGGGGGGCCCGGTGTCGACGTGTCCATTCGAGTGTTCGCCCCGAGGTTGGGCTTGGTGGAGGACCACGTAACGGGCAGTGCGCTCTGCGCCGTAGCTCCGTGGTGGGTGGCGATGTCGGGTGCGCCGACGGTCTCGGTCCACCAAGCGTCAGCGAGGGGCGGAGTGATGTACGCGCGGCTTTTCGAACACAACGTCCAGGTCGCTGGATTGGCTCGAACCTTTTTTGGCGGTGATCTCCGCGCATGACGGCAGAAGCGCTCGGGCCAGGCCCGCACACCAAGGTCCGTCGACTCCCGGACAAAGCCCGCTACGACGACGACGTCATCTACTCAATCCTCGACGAGGCGCGACTCTGTCACGTGGCAGCGAATGTGCAGGGTGCTGCGATGGTGATACCGACGTTGCACGCACGTGAGGGCCGCAAAATCTTTCTTCATGGCAGTGCGTCCAACGCCGTCATGAAGGCGGTCGTGAAGAGTGGCGAAGCCTGCGTCAGCGTCACCCTTTACGACGGATTGCGCTTGGCGCGAAGTGGATTCGAATCGTCAATTGCCTATCGATCGGTTGTGATCTTTGGCGCTGCGACGTTGGTGACTGATGAGACGGAAAAGGCTCGTATCCTCGACCTCTTCGTCGACGCGATTCTTCCCGGACGAGCAAGCGAGGTTCGACCAATGCTCGACTCCGAGCGCCGCCTCACAATGGTCGTTGCCGTCGCGATTGACGAAGCGTCGGCGAAGGTCTCGCATGGTCCAACTGATGATCCCGACGAGGACCTCGAACTCTCGGTTTGGTCGGGTACCGTGCCCGCCCGACTCCGTTTCGAAACGCCCGTCCCCGACACCAATGGGGCCATGGGGAGGGGCGACATTGCGTTGCCATTGTCAGTGGAACGGCTCTTGGGCCAGCAGTGACGTCGTTCGCAACAGTGCGGACGCAGTTGGCATCACTGATCCCGGTAAACGATCGCGAGACCGCGTCGATCGCCGCGACGTTCGATCGTCTGAGTTGGCCGGACGACCCCTTTGACGAACACGCGAACGAGCATCACCTGACTTCGTCGGCATTCGTCGTTTCGACGAGGGGCGTGATCTTGCACCTGCACCGCCGAATGGGTATTTGGGTGCAACCGGGCGGTCACGTTGACGCTGGTGAAACCGTCGAACATGCCGCACTTCGCGAGACGCTGGAAGAGACTGGTCTCGTCGCACGACACCTCATCCCGCCCGAACTCTTTCACGTCGACGTGCACCCCGGCCCCCGTGGCCATACGCACTACGACCTCCGATTCGTCGTGCTCGCGCCGCCTCTCGACCCGGCGCCCTCACCGGGCGAGAGTCCCGAGGTCTTCTGGTTCGATTTTGACCAAGCACAGTCTCGCTGTGCGCCGGACCTCGTACCGGTGTTAGCGAATTTGGCCCGGACGGTTGCTTCGTGGGACGTGAAAGAATGACCCAGTGAGTGAGACCGACGAACTTCGTTCTCTGATGGAGGCCGATCGATGGATTGACCGAGTTACGTCCCAGCGCAGTCACCTTCCCGAAATGGCGGAGCTGGCTTCAGTGGAGGATGAACTTCGTGGTCTTCTCAAAGCGCTGAACGAGGCCCAGGCGGCCCAGGTGCCTGTTCGCACGGCCCTCGAGGACGCCGAGCGTGAGGCGAGCCGACTTCGCTCGAGAGCACAGAGCCTCGAGGCGACGCTCTCGGCATCCACGGCAAACGCTCGGGAGTTGGCAGCGCTCCAACACGAAGTGGCGCACGTGAAGGAGTTGCTGGAAGGAGCCGAAGACCGGGAGTTGGAATATCTGCTCGCCGTGGAACCGCTCGACGATGTCGTTCGCGCCGTGAAGGAACGAGCGCAACCGACGGTCGCGCGTCGCAGCGAGTTACAGGCCATGATCACGGACCTCCAGCTAACCCTGGACGATGAATTGGTGGGCCTACGAGAAGGTCGGGCCACGCGCGCCGCGGCCCTCGCCCCGGCACTGCTCGCCCTCTACGACGCAGCACTCGTGCGCGTGGGCACGTCAGGTGCGGCCCAGGTTGATGCCGGGCGCTGTGACGGGTGCCGTATTGCGTTGTCGCCACTGGACCTCGATCGGTGGAAGGGCCAGCCCGCGGACACCTTCATGCCGTGTCCGGAGTGTGGTCGACTGCTTCTGCCGTGATTATTCTCGTCCGTCACGGTCAAACGACGTCCAACGCCCAGCGGTTGCTTGTGGGACGAGGTGATCCGGACCTCACCGAACTCGGCGAACGCCAAGCACGATTACTGCGACCGTTACTCAATGGTGTCACACAGGTGTGGACGTCGCCGTTGCAGCGCGCTCGGCGCACGGCGGCGCTCGCGCTGCCAGCGATTGAGGCCGTCGTGACGGCGTCATTCATTGAGGTCGATTATGGCGATCTCGACGGTCAACCACTGAGTGTCGTCTCGGCCCAGCAGTGGCGCGAGTTCGAACACGAGCACACGATGGCCTTTGGTGGTGGGGAGTCCCTAGCGTTGGTTGATCAACGGGTCCACGCTGAGCTTGACGCGCAACTGACCGACCAGGAAAGCCTGTTGCATAGCAGCGAGCACCATCTCTGCATCGTGACGCACATGTCCCCGATCAAGTCGGCCATGACCTGGGCACTCGGCATCCCGGGATCGGCGGCGTGGCGCATGAATCTGTTCAACGGTTCGATCACGACGATTACGACGCGTCGTCGCACGCCGGCATTATTGAACTACAACGTGGTGCCCCAGCACCTCGATTAGCGCAATGCGACGTAGACGGCGGCGAAGTGCAGACCGACGCCCAACAAGGTAAAAGCGTGGAAGAGTTCGTGGTAGCCAAAGACTCGTGGTGAGAGTTTTGGACGTTTAGTGCCGTAAAAGACAGCACCGATTGAGTAAGCCACACCGCCAGCCACAATGAAGGTGAAACAGAGTGGACCGCCTCCGCGATACATCTGGAGCATGACCGCAGCCGCCGTCCAGCTCATTGCGAGGAACGGGATTGTGTTGGCCCACTTCGGTGCGTTCATTGAGAGTTGGCGAATCGTGATACCCACCAGCGTGCTCACCCCCACGATGATGAGCAAAACCATCCGAATCGTGCCGTGCATCGTGAGTCCGGCCAGGGAAAAGTAAGTCCCCGTAATGGCCAGAAAAATGGTCGAATGGTCGGCACGGCGCCACGCTTGGCGCTGTGACGGAGTCCAGTTGACCCGGTGGAGCAGGGCACTCGTCATAAGCATTGCGCCCACGCCAACGAGAAAACAAAGGACCCAGCCGACCTGGGGCCACGTTCGACAGCGCGCGAAGAGAATCGGGGAACAGGCGTAGAGCACGAAGAACGCAACTAAGTGGAGCCAACCGCGAAGAATTGGCCGCACCGACGGCGCCGGTGTTCGTACGTCGGTTACCGATTCACTCACGTTCCAATGTTAAGGGTGTCGTCGGCACTTCTGGTTTCGGGCCAGGGAACAACGAAGCCCGCCTGACCGTCAAGACGAGCAAGCGGGCCCTCGATGTTTGGCCCCCCCAGCCAATGAGTCAAAAATATAGTGGGCGACCACCCGCTACTGTGTCACGAGATGCCTACAAATAAAGGGTTGTGAGCAATTTCACATAAAGGGGTGAACGTGGAGAACCGAACGATGGGTGATGGGCTCGTGGTCTCGGCGCAGGGACTTGGTTGCATGGGCATGAGCGAGTTCTATGGCGCGGGTGACGACAACGAATCAGTTGCGACGATTCACGAAGCGTTAGACAGCGGCGTCAACTTCCTCGACACGGCCGACATGTACGGCCCCTTCAAGAACGAGGAGCTCGTCGGACGCGCCATTAAGGACCGCCGTGATGAAGTGGTGCTGGCCACCAAGTTCGGCAATCAACGTGGCGAAGACGGCTCGATGATACGTATAAACGGCACGCCGGAGTACGTTGTCGAGGCGTGTGACGCCTCGCTGCGACGGCTCGGCGTCGACGTCATCGATCTTTACTACCAGCACCGCGTCGACCGTACCGTTCCGATTGAAGAGACCTGGGGCGCAATGAAATCACTCGTCCTGGCGGGCAAGGTGCGACACCTCGGGATTTCGGAGGCCTCGTCGAAAACCATTGAGCGCGCGCACGCCGTGCACCCGGTAGCGGCCCTCCAAAGTGAGTACTCGCTCTGGAGTCGCGACCCCGAGGACGGCGTCTTGGCAACCTGTCGGCGCCTCGGCGTTGGCTTTGTTGCCTACAGTCCGCTGGGGCGCGGATTCCTCACGGGTGAGTCCAGTAACCGCGAGGGAACCGGTGAGGGCGACTACCGAACAAACAGCCCGCGGTTTTCGGGTGACGCCTATGAGCAGAACATGGCGCTCGTCGCCAACCTGGAATCCATCGCTGAGGAAAGGCAGGTCACTGTCGCCCAGTTGGCACTGGCGTGGGTTCTCGCTCGCGGCAACGACGTCGTGCCGATCCCCGGTACCAAACGACGAAAGTGGTTGCGCGAGAACATCGCCGCAACTGACATCTCCCTGAGTGCGCAAGATATTTCGGATCTGGAAGCGGCCGTACCCCGCGACGCCGTCGTGGGCGATCGATATCATCAGTCCGGCATGCGTTCAATTAACGGTTGACGCTTCGCAGTTGTGATCCATTTAGTTCAAACACCTCGTCGCACCACGTCATGACGTGGAAATCATGGGTGGCCACGACGACGGTGGATCCGGTCGAATCCAAAAGCGTCAGCACGGACTCCGTCTCCGCGGTACCGAGCCCACTGGTTGGTTCGTCGAGAATGTAGATTGCGGGACTGGTGACCATGGCCCGGGCCACGGCGACGCGCTGTCCTTCACCGCGCGAGAGTTCTTCCCAGTACGTTGTGGAATCCGCGTCGATGCCCATGGCGGCTAGATCGTTGAACAAGGAACGTGAGGAAGTTCGTCCGAGTCCCACGACGTCGACGACGAATCCCCGGAAGAGCCCGGGTTCGCTCGGAACATAGGCGACGTGTTGGCGAAACATCTGCTCGTCGAGTTCATCAAGCGCGACGCCTCCGATTGTTACGGATCCCTCGCACACTGGATCGAGTGCTGCGAGTACACGTAGGAAGGTTGATTTTCCGGTCCCCGATGGTCCCGTGATTGCGACCTTGCGGCCTGAGGCGATACTGAGATTCGCGTGATCGACGATAAGTCCTCCTTCGACAATCGATACGTCTTGTACCCGGATCGACGAGCCGGCGGGCCACGCGGTTGAACCGGCGCTGCGCGCGATGTCCAACGCCTCTAACCGTTCGGCCGCAGCGCTCACAGCAATGGCGGTATCGAGCGCGCTTCGTATGGACGAAAGCGATTCGAGGGTGGACAGTGCCAACATCGCGGCCACGACCACCCATAGCGGTGACGTCGCGGGCCGGAGCACGAGGGCGGCGAGTGCGAGTGCCGTCATCGCTGGTGGTACGGCTTCGGAAAGTTGCCGCTGGCTGGCGACTGCGGTTTCGGCCCGACGTACGTCGTCTACCACCACGGCCGATCGATCGGCGGCGAATGATTCACGATGCAGGAGCGTAAGTTCGGGCGTCACCGCGCTTAACTCCACGAGTTCGGCCCGGTAGCGACCTCTGACCATTCGAAGAGTTCGTTCTCGTCGCACAAGTGTCGCAGCATTCGCGACGAGAACACTTACGCCGACCAGTTGCACGGCGAAGAGATCTCCGGCGTAGGACCACCACCAACCGTGTGGAGGAAGCAGTCCGATAACGATGTCGCCCATCGCCATCACGGTCGCGGTGTTGATCAGCGGGATGACGCAGCGCAACCAGAGGTCCTGGAGCTCGTCGGTGTCACGCAGTGACCGCTCTAAGAGGTCGCCCGCCGCGCGCGTTCGCCACTGCGAGTAATTCAGTCGGCCGATCGTCAGTACCAACCACCGTCGCCATCGGGTGACGGCGGTGTAACCGAGACGGTGCGCACTCATTCGCTCGGTGAATCGAAGTGGCGAGCGTAGGAAGGCGAAGAGTTCAATAATGATGAGCGCGCCGAGGACGACCTTTAGTCCCGGACGTGTCGAACTCTCGACCAGCAGCGCCACGGCTCCCACGAGCAGTGCCACGTTGGTGAGCGAGGCCACGAGGCCGGCGGAGAGTGCGCGCCACAGTTGTGCGCGAGGGGGTCGTGCGCGACGCAACCAGCGAACGAGACGTTCGATATCACTCCTCATCGCAGTTCAATTCGATGATCGACGGTCGCCAGAATGGGACTGTCCACGGTTGCCTCAATGACGGCAAAATCGGGGTTGCTGCCAATGCTTCGTGCGACGAGGTCCCGCGCATCCTCGTCGAGGACGCCTCCGACGTCGTCGAGCACGAGGAGGGCGGGATTGGCGAGGAGACATCGCGCCAGCACGAGACGGACACGCTCACCCGAACTTATCCCGCGACCGTCAGCGAGCAACACCGTGTCGAGGTTCTCGAAACGCGGTCCATTAAGACCGAGCGTCGCGAGGCACTCCAGCACGCGTTGGTCGTCCACCGAGGCGCCGAGCGTCAAGTTGTCTCGTAATGTTCCCGACAGGAGTGCGCTGTCAACGCTGACGTGGCCAATCGCGGCCGAGGTCCGTGTCACCAACCCGTGGCGTGGGGCACGCCACTCGAGCAGCGTATCTATGAGCGTGGTCTTGCCCGAACCTGAGGGGCCAGTAATGAGAAGACGTTGATGTGCGCTGAGTGAGACGGTGATGCTGGCGTCATTGACTTGCGTGACGAGTCCGGAGGTATCGAGGAGTACACGAGCGGAGGTACCGGCCGCGGTCGGCGAAGATTCGTGTAGCGCGGTGAGCGAGCGTTGAACCTTCTCGCGTCGGTGGAACTCGACGCCGTAGCGGCGAACGTGCGTGAAGATCTCGCTCGTGACTAGTACGGCGATAAGGGCGTGAGCGAGCGTGATTCGCCCGCCAAGGAGCGCGAAGCCGACCACCATTGCCACGAGCCCGATGCTCACGCCGCTCAGGAACTCGGTTACGAGCGATGACTCGAGAGCGACACGAATGGCGCGAAGGGCAATCAGGTGTTCGGAGTCAGAGATGGCCGCGATTTCGTTGGCGCCGTAGTTGACCGCGCCAAGGGCGCGCAGTTCGGTGGTGTGTTGGAGTAGTTCAAGTTGTCGACGTTCGAGCAACGAGCGTCGCTCCTCGAACTTGAGCGCCATTTGCTCGCTCCGCCGGCCGGCTCGCTGGTAGAACGGGGCCGCGGAAATCAACAATGCTGCCGTGATGGCTAAGCAGAGCCAACCGCCGGCCCACCAGAGAACGGCCAATCCGGCCAGTGCAGCCGTGGCGCTCGCCGCAAGCACACCCAGGGCCGGCTCTTCCGAGACGTGGACGATGGCGGTTGCGAGATCGCCTCTGGCACGTTCACCTTCGGGTCGCGGACGCGTGAAGTGATCGGGTAGCGTCGCTCGCCACCGAGCACGAACTGCGCTTGCGGTGTGGTCACTCCATTGCCCGAGCAAAGTGGCGAGCAGCCACCGCGCACCGAGCGCACCGAGCATCAGCCAGAGACCGGAGTCGAATTGACGTTGCGCGAGATGGGCGATACCGATGCCAATCACCCCCGCACAGGCGAGAGAAACGAGGGCGCCTACGACCCCAAGACACCGCGAACTCCGACGAAAATTAACTCCGGCGGTCGATGCGCGGGGTGCGGAGGTCACCGTCCAATGCTAACGAGCGACCGCTCCGTTATACGGGGTCGTCACGATGGGCCAGATCTTTGGCCGCACCATTCAACCAAACGCGTAACGCTCGCGTGGCTCGACAGTCGTCCTCGTTGTACTCGAGGATTCGCGCACGCGACGCCTCCGCCACGTCGGCGTGCTGACGCGTGGCGACCTCGTACCAGAGCATGGACGCTTCACCACTGGGATTTGTGTCTCGCCAATGAAAGCCCGCGGCCATAGCGAGTTGTTTAAGACCGAGAGGTCCTTCGGTCTGGATCTGCGCCTTGGCCACGTCGTGGATGTCAATCCACTCGGTCGGGACCATCCGCCGGAATGCTTCGAGGTCCTTGTTTGTTGGACCGCCCTCGACCGGTGTTTCGACGGCGCGATTCATCGCGCCGTCTTCGGCCTGAGCCCAAAAGCAGTACGCGGCAAAGGATCGTCCCTGCTCGTGACATCGAGCGCGAAGGTCGCTGAACCACAACCAGAAGGTCGCAAAAAGTTGTGCTTCCGCGTCGCTCGACAACTCACCCCATTCGACGAACGTGACGTGTTCGGACGTAAAACCAACGACATCGTCGCGTACCGTGACGCTGGCACCCCAGAGATACGTGCGATCGGCGTAGCTCTCCATGTCGACGTCTACTTCGACGTCCGCCGTCGGGCAACCCATCTGTGCGGCGTCGAGGATTCGTAGCGGCGTTGCGTGCACGTGGGCCCGGGCGCGGTAGATAAGTTCGTCCAGTCGGTCAATCGAGCGACTAAGCCGGTCCTCAACGTCGAAGTGTTCGTCGGGCCTGGCTGTCTTGGCGCGCAGCTGTACGGCACGGAGGGGATCTAAATGGGCGAGCGCGACGCGCGTCGCCACTCCTTGGCTTCGAAGGAGGCGTTGTTGGTCGATTGAGGTGAACCGCGTGAGCGACACGTCGTCGACGGCTTCGAGTTCGCGTTCGCAGTGTTCTTGGAATTCGCACGTGAGGCACTCGCGATGCCAGTAGGGAGTGGTGGGGAAATCGCCCCCGTCGTCAAACCACGTGTCGAGTGCCTCAAGGACGTTCTTCCGTTCGAGGTAGTACTCGTCGTAGGCGTCGAGGTTACTTTTGGGCAGCGCACCGCTCGCCAGTTCGAGCCACCAGAGATGGGCATTGCGGTCGACGAGCGCACCTCTGGTCGAAGGATCGGCGGCTCCAAAGGCCTGAAGAACGCGCGTGGCACCATCGAGCAGCAACACGTCACGGCGGACCGTTGGCGTCGGACGAAGTCCAATGCCCTCACGGACCTTGGCGTCGCTCGGTAGTAGTCGTTCGAGCGAGCCCTCCCAGAGGCGTCTCGTCGACGCCGGATCGGTAACTTCGTGATTCTTCACGACTAGTGGTGCGTAGGTGAAGCGCTCGTTCACGCGTCCGACGCGAATGAATCCCTGCACCGACACGATGCGACGTGTGGCAACGTCGCTCAATCGAGCGTTGAGAATCAATTCTGTCCCACTGTCAATGAGCGATGCAGCGTGCTCGTTACTCGTGGCGACGACGGCGTCGGGGTGAAAATCGATGAGCGCGGCGAGGACTGATCGTCGGTGGTTGTTCGCCTCTTCGCGACGGCGTTCGATTTCAGGCGTTGGTGGCGTGCGCCGGGCCCGCTCTGGCTCGGCGCGCGCCAGCGCGATCCGGTGAATGCACGCGTCAATCTCGGCGCCGCGCAGGAAGGAACTCACGAAGTAAAAGCCTACGGGGCTTCGGGCTTCTCATTCCGCCAGCTGCTCCAGAGTGAGGCGTACTCGCCGTTCAGGGCCACCAGTTCATCGTGGGTGCCGAGCTCGGCGATCTTGCCGTCGATGACTACGCAAACCCGGTCGGCGTCGTGAGCGGTGTGGAGTCGGTGGGCAATCGCAATAACCGTTCGTCCACGCAGTACGGCATTGAGGGAGCGCTCCAAGTGTCGCGCTGCTCGCGGGTCGAGCAGCGCGGTGGCCTCGTCGAGCACGAGCGTGTGCGGGTCACTAAGGACCAGACGCGCGAGGGCCAACTGTTGGGCCTGCGCTGGGGTCACTTGGTAGCCCGTCGTGCCAAGTTCGGTGAGCATGCCCTGGGGAAGAGCGCGGACCCATTCCATGGCGTCAACGGCCTCGAGCGCACGCGCAATTTCTTCGTCGGAAGCGTCGGGTTTGGCGAGCGCGAGATTTTCTCGGACCGTGCCAATGAAGATGTGGTGCTCTTGGGTTACGAGCGCAACGTGCTGACGCAACATCGTGAGCGGCATGCTCGCCAAGGCGACGCCGCCCACCTCGACGGACCCACTTCTGGGTGCATCGATACCTGCGAGGAGACGCCCAATGGTCGACTTTCCGGCGCCCGAGGGGCCGACGATGGCGAGTCGTTCACCCGGTTGCACGGTCAGCGAAAGGTCGTTTAACACGTCGTGGCCCGGACGATAGGCGTAGTGGACATTCTTCATCGTGATCGTCTCGTTGCGCGGCTCGACGCCCACGGTGGGGCGGTCGTCGTGGACGACCGAAACGCCAACGAGTCGGGCCAGTGACGACTGGCCGATCTGGAGTTCGTCGAGCCACGACACGATGCGGTCGATCGGGTCGTTGATTTGGACGACGTAGAGCGTGACCGTGGTCGCGGCCGCAATCGTGATGTGGTGGTTGAGGGCGAGCCAACCACTCCAACCAAGGGTCGTGGCGACCGCCAGCGCAAAAGCGCTCTCTATCGTCGGAAACCAGACCATGCGCATCAGGAGCGTGTACATCTCGGAGTAGAACGACTCGCGGATGTTGCCTTCGATGCGTGTCGACTGTCGCGGTCCCAATCGGTGGGCGTCGACGGTGCGGGCCCCCTCGGCCGTTTCGGAGACCGAACCCGACATCGCCGCGTAACTCATTCGCTCGCGTCGGTAGCCCGGTACTGCGTAGTGCAGGTAGTAGCGAGTCGAGAAGAAGACTATGGGCAACGACACGATGCTCGCGGCCGACGCCAGGGGACTAACGAGAATCATGGCGACCAGCGTCAAGACGGCTTGGAGAATGGCGACCAGCCATTCGGGCATGGCGAAGCGCACCGTTCTCGACAGCGCTTCGATGTCGTTGGTGGTTCGACTGAGTAAATCGCCCGTACCGGCACGCTCCACTTCGACGAGTGGAAGCGCGAGCACGCTCTGGAGGAACTCTTCGCGCAACTGGGCGAAGATCGTCTCACCGAGGATGTAACTACGCCGGCGCGCCAGGAAGGAGAGACCGGCGTAAAGGATTGAAGAAACGAAAAGGATGCCCACGTAGAGGTCGATACGCCGCGACGTCAAGTGGTGGTCGGCGGCAAAGTTGGTTATTTCACCAATCACGTAGGCCGGGATGAGCGCCATGATGGCGGCCAGGGCGTAGAGCGAGAGCATGCGGACCAACTTCGATCGGTGCTGAAGAATCAACACTCTTGCGTGGGCGCGAACGGTCTGGGCGTCGGCGATGGGCAACTGGCTCATCAGGTGTCCTCTCGTAGCACGATCTGGCGATAGAGGGCCGACTCGGCGCTTAATGTCTGGTGCGTCCCTTTTTCCACACACTTCCCATCGCGCACTACGAAAATGAGGTCCATCTTTTCGAGCATGAGGGGACTCGTCGTCGCCACCAACGTCGTGCGATCACCGCGTACGACGCGAAGTCGTGCCGCAATGCGTCCCTCGGTGTGGGTGTCAACGCCTGACGTCGGTTCGACCAGTATGAGGAATTCGGCATTGGTGAGGATGGCGCGCGCGAGACTGAGTCGTTGACGCTGCCCTCCCGAGAAACTTCGACCGCGCTCTTCGACGATCGTGTCGAGACCATTTTCGAGCGCGTCAAGGATGTCGAGCGAACTCGTGGCCTCGAGCGCAGGCATAATGTTCCCATCGGAAACGTCGCCGTGGGGGACCAGTTCGTAGCGCAGTTCACCCGAGAAAAGGCGGGGTTCAATTTCGCTCACCACGATATTTCGTCGCGTGTCGCGCACCGAGAACTCGGCCAGGGCCGAGCCATTTATCTCCACGCCGTCCACGTCGGCGACGAATCGGCCGAGTCGATCGGCGAGTTCGGATGCCTCGGCGGGTGACTCGGTGACGACGGCCACGAGTTGGCCGCGGCGGATCGAAATGGTGCTGAGGCTGTCGTTGATGACCTCAATGGTGGCCGGCCACTGCCGTGGTTCGAGAGGTTCGACAACCAGGGGCTCGACATTCAGGATTCGCAGGACTCGTCCGGCCCCGACGTAGGCACGCGTGGTGGCGATGACGTATTCAATCGCGGTGCGCAGTGGCGTCGTGAGGAAGGTTGCATAGCCGAAGAATGCGACCAGTTCGCCCGGCTGCAATGTTCCGTTCATTACGTCGCGCGCGCCGAGGTAGGTGACGACGCCCGTCAGAATTGCGGGAAGCAGGACCTGTCCGGACTCAAGTCCGGCCTGCGGTGAGGCAATGCGATTGCCCGTCAGGCGAACGAGGTTGCTCTGGCGTTTGTAATTGTTGAGAAAAACGTCCTCGCCGCCGACACCTCGAAGAATGCGGAGCCCAGCGACGGTGTCCGAGCCTAGTGCCGCAAGTCGTCCGGCGGCTTCGCGCTGGGCCGCCTGGCTGGCGTGAAGGGGCCGCATGAGCGGTGTAGTGAATGACGCCAGCACGGGTACACCAATGAGGACAATGAGGCCTAGTTCCTCGGAGGTGGAGAGGAGAATGATCGAGACGACGACCCACGCGACGACGGCGCCGATGAAGCGGGCGAAGACGTCGTAGGCGCCACCAATACGCATCGCGTCCGAGGCGACCGTGTTGACGACGTCGCCCGCGGGAATCTCATCGGTGACCGCGGTACCCGCGTGCGCGACGTGGTGACCAATGACTTGCACCGTTTTGTAGGACGCGTTCATCCAGTTCGTTACGGCCAGCTGGTGGCGCAATGCGCCGCAGAGTGCTTGAAAGAGCCCGAGCGCGACCACGACACCGACCCAGAGGAAGAGTTCGGACTCGCTTCGATCAATGACGCCGTGGTCGATGGCCGCGCCAACGGCGGCCCATAGGAGCGCTTGGGAGACCATCCATCCAATGCCAAATACGGCGTTGAAAAACAACAGCGTCTTTTGTTGTCGAGCGATCCAGATCAGGTACCGAAACGGTGAACGCGTATCGGGTGCGCCGACGTCCGCGACCGGGAGCTCGCGGTAGGGCAGGTGTAACACGGCTCAACTTTCACTCGGTGTCGTTGGTTGGTTAGTGGATGATGAGTCGACCTATAAGCGGGGTTCTGTCCACCTTCCTTTCGGAAGGATGGGCGGCCATCCATCTCAGCGATCTACCTCGGGAGTGCCTTGTTTCCAAGGCATGCGGGCCACGCGCTCCCACGTTTGATCTTGCTCCGGGTGGGGTTTACCTAGCCACTGCGATTACTCACAATGCTGGTGCGCTCTTACCGCACCGTTTCACCCTTACCTGTACTCGGTTACCCGAGCCATCGGCGGTCTTTTCTCTGTGGCACTGTCCTGCACGTCACCGCGACTCGCGTTTCGCGAGCACCCTGCCCTTTGGAGCCCCGACTTTCCTCACCACTCGTTGTGCGAGCAGTGCGGCCACCCAGTCGACTCACCATCCGCGTCAATTCTGGCACACCCGCTACGAGTCAACAAGAGCCGTAACGATGTTGTAACGGCAGGGTATCCTGCCTGCGTGAGTGACGACGAGGTGGAGACTGCCCCCGTGCACGAGGTCGGTGAGTTCTACGAATTGCTCACCGCTCAACTCGAATCGGCGTTCGGGCGACGACATCCTCATTGGGTGCGCGGAGAAATCTCCAAGGTCTACGAGAAAGGTCATATCTACGTTGATCTCGTGGACGCCGGTTCGGCCGCCGACACGAAACGACCCGTACTCAACGCACACTGCTGGGGTACTCAGTGGGCGCCACTCAAGAAGCGTTTGGCATCAGAAGGTGTAACGCTCGCGCCCGGCATGCTCGTCAGCTTCTTGGGCTACGTCGACCTCTACGCGCCCCAAGGGCGCATTGGTTTCACCATCACCCAAATTGACGTGCAGGGTCTCCTCGGCGACGTTGCCCGACGACGCCAGGAGCTCATTGCTCGACTGACGAGCGAAGGATTGATGGAGTCCAATAAGAAAGTGTTGATGACACCAGTTCCCCTTCGCGTCGGACTGGTGGCGAGCCCCGGCACTGAGGGGTACAGCGACTTCACCGGTCAGCTCTTGCACTCCGGATTCGGCTTCGAGATAGTGCTCGTGAAGAGTGCGGTCCAGGGTGAAGCGGCGCCGCCCCAGATTGCTGCGGCCATTGGGACCCTGGACGATGCGGGTGTCGACATCATCTGTCTCGTTCGAGGCGGTGGGTCCAAAGGCGATCTCGCCTGCTTTGACGACGAGCGCGTAGCGCGCGCCATTGCCGGCGCCCACACGCCAATCTTCACGGGTATTGGCCACACCGGTGACGAGGCAATCGCTGACCTCGTTGCGCACACGAGGGCCATCACGCCAACGAAACTCGGCGAGGAGATTGTGGCGATCGTGCGCTCCTGGCACGATCGACACGTTCGCCTTCCGGCCCAACGACTCCTCGACGCCGGCCGTGAGCTCCTCGATGAGGGAACGGTGTACGTCGCCGAGCGGCGTCGTACGATGATCTTCGCGGTCCGCGACCGACTTCGTGGCGAACGGCGCCACCTCGAAAGTACGCGGGCCGGACTCGTGGTTCACGGCCGTCATCTGCTGGCAACCTCTGGGCAACTCCTCGCGAGTAGTCGACAACTGCTTGGTGCCTACGACCCCAAACGTCGACTGGCCCAGGGATGGTCAATCGTGACCGGACCGAAGGGCGAAGTCGTACGGCGCCTCCAAGACGTCTCGATCGGCGATTCGGTGCGCGTTCTCGTGAGTGACGGTTCGTTTGAATCTACTGTGAGTGAAAAGGACGGAACATCGTGAGCGACATTGGAAACTGGAACGATGCGGCACTTGAACTCGACGCCATCGTGGCCTCCTTCGACGAAGGCGAGGTGTCGGTTGACGACCTCTTCTCGAAGTTGGAGCGAGCGACGACGATCATCGAAACCCTCGAAGCGCGCCTCGACGCCACCAAGGCTCGGGTCGACGAATTGGCACCACGACTCTCCAAGGTCGCCGAGTCGGAATGAGTGATCAGTTCTACTTCCGACAGTTGCTCGGGGGCCTCGACTTTGCCCTTGGTGACCCGATTGCCGAGCAGATGGTGAACTTCGCCTACGCCGTTGGTGACCGAGAGACCGGTGAGGCGATGCTCGTTGACCCGGCGTATCGCCCACACGAACTCGTCGACATCGTCGAGAGTGACGGGATGCGGGTGGTCGGCGTGCTCGCCACCCACTACCACGCCGATCACGTAGGTGGATCGTTGGGACGCGAGTTCGACATAGCGGGCATCGTCCAATTGCTCGAAACGACTGACGTACCGATTCACGTGCAGAGTCCCGAGGTTCAGTGGGTGACTGAACGTACGGGGGTGAGCGGCGATTCGCTCGTGGGCCACGCGCCCGGCGACGTTGTATCGGTGGGCAACTTCGACGTCACCTTGATTCACACTCCCGGGCATACGCCGGGCAGTCAGTGTCTGCTCGTCAACGGCCGACTCATCAGCGGTGACACTCTCTTTCTCGACGGTTGCGGTCGCACCGACCTTCCCGGTTCTGATCCCGAGGAGATGTACCGGACACTTACCCAGCGCCTCGCCGACGTTCCCGACGAAACAGTGCTCTTTCCCGGTCACCTCTACTCCGCCGACCCGAGTGCGCCTATGAGCGATGTGCGCCAGCACAATCGAGCCCTGGTGCCCGCCACCGCCGAGCAGTGGCTCGCCATGTTCGCCCGTTGAGTGTGCTGAAGCCCTCCGACCACGTCGTCGTCGTCGGCGCCGGTTTGGGTGGTTGGCGCTTCGTCGAAGCACTTCGTAGAGAAGGTTTCGTCGGTGCAGTGACCCTCATTGGTGACGAGACGTACGCTCCCTACGACCGCCCGCCGCTCTCCAAACAGGTGTTGGTCGGCAAGTGGGAGGCGGAGAAGGCCACGCTCGCCACGCCTGAACGCATCGAGGCATCAGACGTCACTCTGATGTTGGGTTCGAGCGCGGTGGGACTGGACTGCGATGCGTTGAGCGTGCACCTGGGCGACGGAACAACGGTTGTGGGGACGCACATCGTCATCGCGACAGGTACGCGGGCCCGACGAATTCCCTTCAGTGCCGACGCCGACATTCACACGTTGCGCAATCGCAACGACGTGCAACGACTCCGCGAGGTTCTTGAGCGAATCGTTCCCGGAGGAGTCGTCGCAGTGATTGGCGGCGGCTTCATTGGCGCCGAAGTTGCGACGGCGTTACACGCGAGAGGCTTTCGGCCGATCGTGCTCGAGGCCCTGAGCCGTCCGCTCGTCGCATCGCTCGGCGAGGAGGTCTCGACGTGGCTCGAGCGACTCGCCGGCGACGTCGGGATCGAACTGCGTAGCGCACAACGCATTGATGACGTCGTGCGTGATGACGCGGGATTCGCAGTCATGCTGCATGACGGCAGCGCCGTAAGGGCCGATGTCGTCGTCGTCGGAGCCGGTGCACTCGTTAACGTCGAGTGGCTCGAGACTTCTGGTCTCAACATCGACAACGGTGTTGTCGTTGACGCCGACCTGCTCGCAACGGAACGGGTGGCGGCGATTGGCGACATTGCGCACTTTAGCTGGAACAGCGTGACGGGCGAGG
>CAJDUS010000069.1_pt1 | contig 18457 bp, 14 predicted proteins | sample 7390831 | NCBI WGS metagenome assembly CAJDUS01 (sample SAMEA7055684, study PRJEB34461) | soil metagenome | biome: terrestrial ecosystem; feature: Peninsula; material: soil | place: Antarctica | collected 2016
GGATCGACCATGGCCTCGGCAAGTTTCGCGAGTGCCGCCACTGTCCCGATTGAAATGTTCTTGTTGCTCACGCTCGCGCCGAAGAATGTGGTCCCACTGATTGAACTAATGCCCTGACCGAAGTAGCCCGCATCAGAAAGTGAAAAATAGAACGCAGGGGTGCCAAGCCCGGAATAGGCCTTGATCTTGAAATGAAACAGCTTCGACGTGGATTCCACTGACGAAATCTCCTCTTTTACCTCGGCGGGGGTAAACGGCTTTGACGTAATCTCGACATCAAGAGTGACAGCCTTCAAAATAGATGCGGTATTCGTCTCCTTGCCGTATGTACAGGACGCCGAAACTCCAGAGATATAGAAGTTCTTCTTTGTCGCAGGCACTTTGATTGAGTAATACGTTGGAGCCGGAACCGTGTACCCGACGATTGCCGACACGGAGGCTGCGCTCACGTTCTTGCAAATCGCGGCAGAGAACGCACTCGACGAAAGTGTTGTCGATCGCGATGAATGACTCGCCGACGGGCGAACGGTTGCATTAGCCGACGCTTGCGCGAAGAGAACCGTTGCTCCACAAACGGCGAGTACGATGCCGAGTCGCATCCGATTCGAACGGTACATCGGTATTGGGTTCTGACTCCGTGTGGTGAGGCTCATGGCTTCCTTCCTTGCCGACCGGACGCTCCACGCGACGCTCGGACATGATTGCCTACGGTGCGGCCTTCCGCAATCAAAGAAACGTACCACCAGAGTCACTACTCGTTCGGCCTCACCGTCGGTTTGTTCAAACCTGCTTTCTTTCATACTGCGCTCGATTTAGAGGCCCCTCGGGTTGTGAAACGGGAGCTGGAGGTTGGTGACATCATGTGACTACTCGTGAACCACAAAGAACCCAATCAATTCGAGGGCAATTTGTCAACACCGCCAATACTCGCGGGTCGCAAAAGGGCCTAAATCCCGCATAGAAACCCGTTATGCAAATACCCTCTGACCTGCCCAGACACGTATTCTCTTCTTGGGTCGTATGCAGCACATCTGAGACTTAATCAGGAGCCTCCGGGATCCATTCCCAGCCGTCGCACCGAGAATCTGTATGAATGGGCCTAATGTGCTCCTGAACATTCATATCTACATATTGGTGATTTACCGTACCGGTGTTATTTTCTCCGTTCGTCATTTGTGACCTGCGAAGGTTGAGGCTCAGTCCTTGAGCCCTTCGTGGGATGTCCATCGTGATTTCGGCACGACACCTCCGAGTCGCGCACTTGCGGTCATCAGCATTGCTCAGTGTGTTTCGATAGTGATACCGCAAGACAATGCAGTCCGAGTTATGGTGAGCCAAATGATTCGATTGACAAAAGTTAAGCTTGCAGATGCACTCATACGGGTCTGTGTGCTCAGCGTCGTTATCGCTTCATTCGCGATGTCAAGTAGTGGCGCAACGGTTCCCCAGAGAATCTCCGCTGCAAGACCGTGCGGACTGGCCAAAACCGCGACGTATCACCACGTCGTGTGGATCATGTTAGAAAATGAGGGCGATTCCGTCCTCGGCGCTCCGAGCGCTGGGTATTTCAACCGAGTGGTTTCCAAATGTGGCTTGGCGTCGAATTATTACGCGACGTCCCATCCGAGCCTACCGAACTACATTGTCCTCACCTCTGGTTCAACGCAGGGCATAACGGACGACGGTGAACCCAGCACCCACCCGCTCAGTGTGCCGAGCATTTTCTCCGAGTTGGGATCGAGATGGCGAACACTCGCGGAATCCATGCCGAGCTCCTGCGACCACGTCACGTCAGGCTCGTACGCCGCACGGCACAACCCCGCTGTCTATTACACGACGTCTGCGGCGGCGTGCCAACACAACGACGTTCCGCTTACATTGCCACTCAATCTCAGTGCGGGATTAACCTTGATTGTCCCCAACATCTGCAACGACATGCATAGCTGCCCAATTTCGATCGGCGACGCGTGGCTCAAACGCACAGTTGCTCAGATCATCGAGAGTTCGCAGTACCAATCGCGTTCGCTCGTACTCTTCATCACGTTCGACGAGAACAATCAAATGGCTTCGAATCAAGTCCCAACTGTTGTAATCGCTCCAACCGTGCCTCCGGGCTCACGCGTCACCGAGCGGTTCACGCACTTCTCGCTCCTTCGAACGACCGAGGCGATCCTTCGTCTCAAGTTGCTCGCTGGGGCAAATACGGCGACGTCAATGGTTGGCCCCTTCCATCGTTAATCCACATCACAGAATGCTGTTCAGCGGTCAGAACTCTCGGAGACGCCGACGATTTTAACCACAGACTGATTCGCCCGGTCAATCAACCGAACCCCATCGTGATTGGCCGCAGTTCCGAAAACCGAGAAGACGTGACCGTGATTTCCTTCTCGCCAGTCAACTGATTGCCCGGGGCCGCGATTGAGTATCACCTCTTGGACCCCATCCATCGCCCGAAGTTCGTCTAGTCCCTCGACGGAAAGAATGCTCACCATATTGGTGGGCGCCTGCACGTAAAAAAGATAGGCGACACAATTCGGCGACGGCATGGCGCTCACGGCGACCTCGTCACTCAACGCGAGGCTCATCGCAATCTTTAACACGTCGACTCCTGTGGCGGCCGAAAGCATCTCGGGCACACCGCCGCCAATGCGACCATTTATTTCAATCACGACCGGGCCTTTCGGCGTCAGTTTGACCTCAGTGTGAAAACAGCCGGTGGTGACCGCCATTGCGCCGATCGCCGCCTCAGCGACGTCAAGTACTTCCTTCGCCGCATCATCCTCGAGCGCGCTCGGAATGAAGAAGCCTGTCTCGCGAAATGGAAAGGCCTGGGGCATCCGACCATTTATGGCGAGGTGCACGACCGCGCCGTCAACAACGAAACTCTCGACCGAAACGTAGCAAGCGAATCCATCACCCGCAACGCCGGGAAGTGCGTCGGGTATGTATTCCTCAAGCACGAACTCACGTTCACCACTCGCCAAGTGTTCATCGAACAAGGCACTCAACTCTTTCGACGAGTTGACGAGAATCGTGTCGCGGCTTGCTTCACCTCGACGAGGTTTGAATACGGCGGGGAAACGTACCTCGTGCTCAATCGACGACCATCTCGACTGATAGTCATTGGGCGAGACAACCCAACTTCGTGGCACGGCGAGCCCCGCACCTTCGAGTGCCTCGCGCTGGAAGTGTTTGTCCGTCAGTGTCCGGGCCGTCTCGGGTGAGTGAAATTTTCGTTCGAGTCGTGAAGCCAGTTCGGCGCAGAGCCGCAAATTGTCATCGGCCAAAGTCAATATGCCATCGGGCTGGAAGTGGGCGATGGCCGCCGCCGCGTCATCCATATTGAGACCTTTGATGTCGACAACAGTTCCCAGCCTCTTCAAAAGGCGCTGCATCGATGCCTGTTCTTCGTTTGCGGTATCCACGATCCACAACATCTTGCATAGTCCTTTCGCCGCTGCGCTGAGCGAAAGAGTGGAGAAGGACCGAGGATGGTACACGTATGCCAAGAGGCGCTCCGGCAGTGGAGCGTTCTCAGCCACGGCGAGCAGCGCTCAAAGGCTCTTCGTGGCGAGCAGGAGCTGCGCATTGTCGTGCAGATACCGATCGTTACTCACCATTACGAGTCCGCCGTGGGCATCTCGAATAATTCGAATAAGCGAAAAGGGCGATTCTTGCTTATAGGCCATGATGCCGCAAACCTCGAGCGCCGCCCCCGAAATACTCACAGCCACTTTCGACGTGGTCACCTTCAAATCACGAAGGGTGATCGAGAAACTCGCACCCGACATTTCGCCGCCCTCGACGAATGACGAGAACCGAATGGCTGACGCAATGAGCAGGCTGCGTACCGACTGCAACTCGCCAACGATCTCTGCGACCCGTAGCGCCCCTCGCGGAACGACGCCCACGGAACGACGGGCCGCGGCACGAACGTACTCATGCGCCTTGGCGGCGGCCGCTTCGGCGATGCCCACCCACACCGAACTCAACATCAGTTGACGGGCTTGACCTAGACCTTCGTTCGCCATGGTCGCAAAGGGTGCGTCATAAATCAGTTCTGGATCGACCTCAGCGACAATCCGAAAACCGCGACTACACGTACCGCGAAGTCCCAACGTGTCCCACTCGGAGAGAGGCTCCAAAGTGAACGCCCCGCGACGAACGATGACGTAGACCTGGTCAGTTTCGGCGGCGTCGGGCGACCTTCTCGTCGTGAGCATGATGGCGTCGGCATACTCGCCATAGGAGATTGCGAGCGCTTCCTTTTCGACAGTCCAAGGCTGTTGCGAGTTGTTCAAAGCGCAAATACTTCGATCAACATCTCCCCCAACGCCAACTTCGCTGTTCGCGTTGGCGAGTAAGAGTTGATCCTTCGCAACTTCGCGGGTGAAGGCGCGCAATGGATCCGTCGTGCCGTGACGACCGAGGTTGAATACCTCAATCGTGTGCATGGCGAGCACCAAAGCGCTCGACGCGCAGTGAAAAGCCAGCGCCCGAATAGCGCACGCCATCTCTGCGGCGTTGGCCCCGCCGCCACCAAACTCCACGGGCAACGGCGCCGAAAGCAGACCAGCACCGCGCATCGCGGCGAGGGATTCGTGAGGAAAGCGAGCGAGGCGATCAACGTCGTCCGCATTCGGCCCGGCGACCTCAACCCCGATTTCCCAGGCGGCCCGTTCCCACCTGCCGAAACCTTCCGACGGTGCGATAACGCCATTCGTAAGTTCGCGAATCATGTCCATGACGGGTCAACTCTCGTTTCATTGCCGCAGTGGCGCCGTTTCACGACTGCTCAGTCAGTTTAGAAGCTTGGCTCAGTCCGAGCCGCTTTCGGACGTCTGCGGGCCAACTCTCGAGCTGGAATCCGTGCGCGTAGAAAAGGGCGAGGGTTATGCGGTCCAGTCCGAATGCGAAACACGCAGAATGGGCAACCTGACCTTCGTGGGTTGACATGGAAAACGTGACACCGAAGTGGTCTTCGTGATAGTTACCAGAACTGATCGCCCCGGGATCTTCGGACGAGATCGCTGCCGTAATTTCGAATTTAAGTTCCTTCTCCAGTTGGCCTTGCGCCATCATCTGGGCCCCACGACCAAAGAAGGGATCGTTGGCAGGGACGAGATCAAGCACTAATCCAAGCTCGCTTAAAAGTTGCTGTCCCTTCGCGATCCAGCGATCGCGAAACGCCAACGCATCAGCGGGTTTACCCAAGTAGACGAATTCGTGCATTCGAAACGACTGCTGGCGAGCGGGGTTCATGCTGGGCTCGTGGCGGAAACAGTTGGCCTGCACTTCGAAGTAGAGCCCTTCTACTGGCAGTGTGGCGCCCTTATACATCGGATAGATGCTGTGACAGGCCGCCGAGCAAAGTGCGACGTCGGTGGGCGTCATGAGTTCGAACCAATCGCCACCTGCGTCGACTCGCTCACGGAACTCGCTCAACTTCTTCATGTCGCCGTCGAAACTGTCGATGGTTCCAATCAGGTTGGGAAAGGAGCCGACATACCCACTTCCCTTCAAAGTCTCGAGATTAATGACCGGTGCGAAGAATAATCGCCGCGGATTGTCGTCGCGACCGGATTGTCGAGCGTAGTACTCGAGTGCTCGGACCACGCTTTCATAGTCTTCGGAACGGTGGTAAAGGCCGGGCGATCCCGCGTCGACCAAAACGCCAGCCATCAGGAGTTGATTACGAAAGTCATTGGTATTCACCGGTGGTTTCTCCAAACTTGCATCGTTGGCTCCTGCTTCGCGCTTAAGGTTGTTCTTCGGTCACGCCAAGTGATTCGATCGTTTCACGTATTGAGTTGATTGACCGAAAGGCCGCCCTCGATAGCAAAACATCGGGAATCTCGATTCGGAAGGCATCTTCAATCGCAAGCATGACGTTCACGCTGGCGTGCGATGAGAGCCCCTTTTGGTACAGATCATCTTCCTCTTTCAGGCCGGCGACGCCCGTACTTAAACGGCCATGCGCCTCGAGAACTTGACGAATGGTGGTGTCAATATCGGTCATCGGCGAGTCCACCTCGATTGAGTGAACCGTTGCGCGAGCACGACTGCGGCCGCGACACCACGGCTGTGGCTGAGACTCAACGAAAAGTCGTCGAAACCTTGCTCATTGGCAAGTTCCGCCGCGAGCCCATTCAACCGGATGGTAGGTCGCTGACTTTCGTCGCGCCAAATCTCGATTGACTTCATCGGAAGCCACTTGTCATCAATGTCGAGCACCTTCAACACCGCTTCTTTTGCAGCGAATCTGGCCGCCAGACTGCTCGCAAACGTCGAACTGTCACCCTTCGATGACTCGATTTCGTGAAGGGTGAACACTCGGTGCGTATAGCGGTCGCCGAACTCCTCTATGGAGTCTTGCACTTCCTCGATTGACTGCACGTCGAGTCCGATGCGAATCGTCGCACGTCGTTGAGCCATCCACTACTCCCTCGGTCTAATGAACAAGATGGGGCAAACCTCGTCGCAATGTCTAATCGTCTCGCCCTTGCGACGTCCCATCAGTTTCGTACGTAAATGTCTATCAAATTAACGCTCCAAAGATAAATCACGAGTTTCCAACAAGTGTTTTTGGCAGTGGGTTACCGGCGAGTGCAAATCACGGGGCCGGAAAATTCACGCGGATTTAGATCATCCTCCTCCAACTGGTGACCATTTCGGACCTCGAGATCGATTCGTTACCTTCCAATCGCCATCCTCCAAATCACGAAAGGCACTACGTTCTCGACGCGAATCGAACAGCAGTGCGAAGGGGTCGAGGCTCTATGATGTGGGCCGAGGTAGAGCGTTGTTTTAGGGAGAAGCGCGGAGTGCACGAATTGAGCGCGAGACATTCATACCGCGACGCAACGATCCAGAGGCGCATGGAATGAGTGACGAGTCCGAGACGTGCGCGGTCAGCGAACGCTCCCTCTGGTTAGGTTCATCGGAACATCCGATATTCGCCAGGCTCACGACACCCGCCGCCGGGTCCATTAGTGGAGGCCTGTTAATTTCGCCTCCCATTGGTAGAGAGGCTCGAGCGGCGCGACAAACATTGCGCACCTTGGCAATATCCCTCGCGGCCGACGGGTTCGCCGTACTTCGATACGACCACTTCGGAACGGGCGATTCAAGTGGCGACTTCGACGATGACACGTTCTTTGTTGAATGGACCGATCAGATTGCCCGTGGTCTTGAGTTTGTGCGATTCCTCGGCGCCCCCTCAGTGTCGGCACTGGGAATGCGACTCGGTGCAACAATATTGGGACGCGCTGCGCAACTCCACGCTCTCTCATTGTCGTCGATTGTGCTCTGGGACCCGTGCGAGTCGGGGCGGTCGTACCTACGTGAACGTGCCGCATTCGAAGCGGTCACCCAAGACCTTGAACGCCCGGGTTCAGCGCAAGCGAACGAAAAATCTGAGTTCGTGTATCGCGATGCGACCAAGGAGAAGATGCGAACACTGACCCTCTTGGAGACTGATCCGGCGAGCCTTGGAGAGCGAATTCTCATCATTACTCGGGACGATCGCGTCACACCCGCGAAGTTGACACGACAGTTCGACACAGACATCGTCCAATGGGAATCAACTAATGAACAACGGGCCTTGATGGAGGTTGAGCTTCCGGCTGCCAAATTGCCTCATTTGGCGCTAGGTCGAATCCGCCAGTGGATTGTCGAGTCGAACGTCGACGTCAACGACGCATCCCTACGTGCACTTCCGGAGGTCACCACTTCACCGGTAGGCACTGGCCCAGGACAGATGAAGGTGCGGGAGCAAGCAAGGGCTATCGGACCACGAGGGCAGTTTGCCATCGTGAGCGAGCCCGAGTCCGGAGCCGTGGGACCCTGGATTGTAATGATCAACGGCGCGAATGAAGACCACGTGGGTCCGTCGCGACTCTGGGTTGATCTCTCGCGGCGATGGTCAAGTTTCGGACTTCGCTGCGTACGTTTCGACTTCGTGGGTCTGGGTGAAAGTCCAGGACTGAACAGCGAGACTCCGGCAAAGGCGTTCGATGACACGGATGTAACGGAAATCTATGACGTGATTCGTAGTCTGAGTCCCGACGACCCGACCAACGCCGTGTTGATTGGACTCTGTTCGGGGGCGCATCGCGCCCTCCAGGCGGCGCTGCAACTCAACGTTCGCGGCGTCTGTACGATTAATCCACAGGTAGGTCCGGCGTCACTACGAAATCCCGTACCGCCGGGGAAGTTAGAAGGGCATTCGATACGTTCGCGCGTAAGAACGTCCATTGAGGCTCAACCCTGGATTGGAAGGTTGGTTCGACAGATGTGCCGCGTCCTCCTCCCATCGGCATACTCGTTTAGGGTCCGAAAGATGTTGGCGAAAAAGGGCACCGAGATGCTTATAATCACGAGCCCCCAGGACATCAATCCCTTTCCACGTGTACCAATCTTGCGTTCCCTGGACAAACCGAGGTTGATCTCCACGCGAAGCTGCCAAATCGAAGTTGTTCCTGGAATGGACCACGATCTGCTCAATTCGGAGGGTCGGGCGAAGGCTGTCGAGATTCTCGATAATTACATCATGAAAATATTCTCTTCCTAGGTCGAACGCCAACATTCATCGACTACTTCATGTTGACAATCGAGTTGGCGACAACTAATGGCAGACTTGATGGCTCCGCTCGTGGCCGTATACAGAAACGCTGCCTCAGTGGTTAGGATTACTTCACGTTGACGCGCACCGAATCCGCCTTCCGGACGGTACGAGAAGGAATTCGATGCCCATTGCCACGGTTGTAATTCCCACTTCTCGCGGTGGTTACTATCTTCGCGAGAGCGTCGCCTCGGTGCAAGCGCAGACCCTCGAAGACTGGGAAATTATCATCATTGCCGATGGCATCGATGAGGACTTCTCCGACTTAGAGCGTGACCAACGTGTGCGAGTCATTCACCAGCGCAGCCGAGGTGTATCGATAGCGAGAAATATCGGTGTCAATCTGGCAACTTCGGAGCTCGTTGCGTTTCTCGACGACGATGATCGGTCCCTGCCCAATCGTCTTCGCGCGCAAGTGGACGCGATGAACGATCAGTCCGTCGGACTATGTCACGCCCAAGCGCAAATCATCGACAGTGATGGAAACTTCGTGAAGATGGGAATTTCGCGCGCCTCAACCTACGCTCAGTATCTGCGCCTAGATGGACTGTCGCTGATCGGCGCAGCCATGGTTCGAAGGTCCGTGTTCATCGAGTTGGGTGGCTTCAATCCGCTGTTCAGGGTTGGAGAAGACTTTGACCTCATTTTGCGGTTCGCTCGCGAAAGTAAGATTGTCTTTCTCCCTGAAGTGTTGCTCGAATATCGACACCACTCGAATAATTCATGGACGCGAGCGACGCCTTCGACTGGCAAAGAGTTAAAAATAATCCTTGAGATGCATCAATTGGCTGCCATGGACCACGGAGAAACAGAGAACGTGCGCTTAACTCGCAAGGGCATCAAGAACGTCCTTCCTGCGCGAGCCCATCTCGCACTCTCACGTGCGAACGACGCGAGAGCAGCGCGCCATTACGTCAAGGCCGTCGCGGCGTTTGGGCGAGCATTTCAATACGCACCGGCGGCTTCCATTCGCGTTGCCGCAAGGAAATTCCAAAAACCCTGAGGCTAAGCGCAACAAATTCGCCGCTCGATTCCGCACCGCACGGGTGAGATTGTCAGTTGGGAAAGGCGTCGTTCCGCAACATTTTACGCGCTCACCTAGAACTCTTTCGGCGAGTGATTTTGAGTTCTATTCGTGCGCACTACAATGCCAATCGCGTCGATGCCGTGGCTGTTAATCAACACGAAAATCACGACCAACTGGAGAACGCTGCCAATGACGTTACGAAAGGTCATCCACCAAAGTTGCTGGTCGAGCCACGCAAACGTGCTGTAAAACATCATTACGGCAGGACCGGGAACGGCCAACAGCAGCATTCTCATGAGCACCGTGCCGTGGTGAGCGTACGAAGCCCCGAAGATGCCAAGAAACTGAGGAGCGAATATAAAGCCAATGACGATGCTCGGTGTCAGCAGCACGACCATCGCTCGAATGGCAGAATTTGCGTGATGTCGAAGCGCATGGGGTTCATGCGATGCTTCCACCAGGAAGGATCGAACGATGCTCAGACAAACGAGACTAAGTCCCGTCGCGATCATCGACGGAACGTAGTAATGCGCGTTCGCGACCGCGCCAAGACGTTCGATCACTATAAGTGTGATGATTGACGGCATAAAAATGCTCGACAGCGTGGCGGCGTACTGGGCACCAGCGAGGACGATGAGTTCCCGCATCGATGGCAGTCGCTCAGTCGAACCGCCCATGGCCATGTGTTCCGGTATCCGCCTTCTAAACAGGTACCACGTAATCACAATGATCGTCACAATCACTGGCGCGGTCCAGGCTGCGAAGATCCCCTGCGTCGCCGTAATGGCAATGCTGACCGGAAGTAGTGCCAGCTTCGCAATGGCAAAGGAAATGTTCTCAACAGCGACCCATTTTGAAGCTCGAAGTCCAATTAGCACAGAATCTTGCAGCGCAAAGATTGTCCACAAAATGACGGCAGCAACGAAGAGGGCGTTCCAACCCCAGTTCGACGGTAAAAAACTGTGACCAAAGCCCAGCGCGAGATACGCCAATGCGAGGACGAAACCGGAAACGACGACCATGATGTAGGCGCGCTTCACGAAATCTCGAGTCAAAGAGCCGGCAACCGGCAAGAAACGTTCGAAGATGGAGCCGAAACTCAATTGGGCGAGATTGGCGAGTAAGAGCATGGCGGCAATTTCGGCGGTCGTACGTCCGACGGCCTTCTGAGACGCGAGGTGTGCCGCGACGGCCCAAAATACGACACCAATAATGGCGGTTCCGCCCGAAGAGATCATTAACGCGATTGCGTTTTGAATAAGTCTTCCGGGACGCGACCCAGCCCCAACGATGTTGCGAATCGACCTTTGGTTTTCACTTCCCAAGACTCTGCAACTCCGTTCGGTGGGTCGGTGTGGCTTCTGGTTGACCAATCTCGAAGTGCCCGAATCAATCTGCTGAATTCGGCTAACAAGACAAGATTAATCTCCAAAAACCTTCAGAAATTCACGTCTGGGACTTTGGTGCACGGGCCTGCGAAGTGAGCCGCTACTGATAGTGTCGCACGTCGTACCGGATTGAAAACGTCTAAACGGTGCTCATTTCGTCAACGCGTCTTCGAGAGTAGTCATTTCACAAGGGCGGTGCGTCAGCGAGCACAATTTTGAATTCGTGACTATTTCGAACGTCCCCCCATCAGCGCGAACTGACGGGGGGACGTCAACGAATTTTCGACGTCAAAGTACCAAAACTGACGTCGTGATCTACTTAATCACGTATCCAATCTTGCAAGACTTCCCGTTGCCCAATCGAATGTTGAATGTCGCGCGCCCTGGTCGCGTCGTCGCCAACTCCGTCACCCATACCGTGAGAACCGAACCGCTGTCCTTAACGACAACGATGACCGTTCCCTTTGAACTACTCGTGATCTTTGGCCGACCGTGGAAACCAGTGCCGTGGATCTTGACTTTCACCCGGTGTCCGACGGCGATGGAACCGGCGATGTGCGTGGCCCGTAGGACAACGGGAGGCACAGTGATTGTCAGTGTTCCCGGTACGTAAGTGAAGTTGGTTCCGTAGTTGGTTGCGTCGGCGGCGGGCGATACTACGACCGTGGCCGCGGCCGGCGTGATCGAGTACGTTCCGGCCGCCTTTGGTGCAGTGCTGGACGCGGCATACGTCGTTGATCCAGTGCCGGTGTAGGTATACGTCGCAGCTGACACTGATGCAGTGTCAGCACCAATCAGTCCGCTCACAGTTGCACCGGGTGCGACCGTTCGACCAGCCTTGACACTCACGTTGCCCGCGGTGACGGACAACGTGGAGGCGGTAATTGTCAATACACCCGAAACGTAGGCGTACGTCGTCGAATACATACTCTGATCGGCAGCCGGTGTGACAGTGACCGTCGAACCGGCGGGCGTCACCGAATAAGTACCGACCGCAGTCGGCGCAGTCGCTGATGCCGCGTACGTCGTATTTCCACTCCCGACATATGTAAAGGTCGTCCCCGACACGGCTGCGGTGTCACCTGCCGTAAGTCCGCTGGTCACCGAAGCAGTTGGTGTAAATGCACTGCCGTAGTTCACGGTGCCACTGGCTGCCGTGATGCCAAGCGACAAAAGTGAAGGACCAGTACTCACGTTGGCGGCCCACTGGGCGTAGAGTGTCGTACTTGCGGCGAACGGGTACGAGGCGCCATCAGCGTACGACGTGCCCAAACCGTTCGCCGCAGTATTCCAACCCGTGAAGTAAAAACCGGACTTCGTCATGTTGCCCGTTGAAAAGAGCGACAACGCCGTAGGCGTATTATGCGTTTCCGCGGTGAGTGTACCCGCACCAGTGTTGTTGTCGAAGGTGACGGTCGTTGGATTCGCAGTGGCGGCGAATATCTCAGCGATTGAAGTCGTGTTCCCGGCCGGAGTTTGAGTGGCGGTCGGCGCGTACACCGTGGCCGGCGATAGTGCCGGATTGTCAATGCTGAGGTTGCCGTTGGCGGTTGAGGTGTAGGTGAAACCGGACGTTGAGCCGGCAACTCCACCAGTGGTCGACTCTGAGTAGCCCCAGTACAACTGGGAAGTGGCCGAACTGCTCGTAACCGACGGGTAGTCGATCGTGGTGGTGAAGGTCGCGGCGCCCCCGCTGCCGGCGACCGTACTCCACGTGGACGGCACTGATGTGGTGTACGAGTCGGCCACTAGTTCAGGAGACAGACCACCGAGTGCCGCGGAATACGTGAGATTAATTGGCGTTGCGGCAGTGGTCGCGGTAACCACGGCCCACCACACTTCTTCAGTGATGACACCGTTGATACTGTCAACATAACTTTGCGCGTGGGTCCAGGTTCCCGTATCTGCGGAAGTGACCCCAGTAACGGTAATTGATTGAGAGTGAATCTGGGAGCTCAGTATCACGAGGTCCCCAACGTTCTGCGGGCTGATACTAATCGAGGTCAAATTGGCAGATTCGGCGTTAACGGGGAAGCCAGTGGCCTCCGAGATGTTCGAAGCGGCAGATGCGGTGCTGGCAACGCCCAAAGTAAGACCGGAGGCCACGAGTGCGCAAATGGCGACATATTTGCCAAGCGCTCGCGGCATACCAACGTGTTGGAATGAAAATGACATTTTCACAAACCTCCGGGGTCGGCGCCAAGTTCCTCTCGGCGCCCTAATTGTCTCCACGAAGGTTACACGGAATCATATGAAATTCGAGGCTGGAAAAGAGAACCGCAGTCGTAAATCAACATAAAACGAACTTCTCCTCCATTGACGACTTCGCACGCAGATTTCGAGAACTACAATGGCATTTCGCAATCCTTGGAATTGTTGACGAATTGACATATTTCGATCAATTGGATTCGATATATCCGTGCCGGATGTATGACTGTTACGCGCTCATGACAATCTTGCGCAACTGGATTGCACGGCCCCGCAACGCCGCGCTCACGTTCGATTGCCGTCAAGTGTCTCCGAGATCATCAAAGATCGATGCGGCTGAATTTCAATTCATGTTTTCAAGATTTGATATTTCACGGTGCATTAGAAACCGCTGGCCCTGTTCGCAGTGACGTAAATCAGGAGTAACCAATGGCCAGTCGATTGCTAGTCCCGGGGACGTATTCAACCTCATTCAGCCCCAGAACATCGATTGGTAGATTCCCGTTTTCTCGTCATGGAGTGATGGACCTCCGAGCACTGAGTCGGGATCGTTTCGACTAAATTCGACGACCCCTTGGTAGGCTCACGTGATTATGCCCATAGGAACGCGTGTGATGGTCCATTTCTGTGAATTCACGATGCGAACGGGATTGCACATCGGTTCGGCGACATCGAGTTCACCGGTCGCGGAGCGTCATCGGTGTGCGAATTTTCCCTCATGAAACGGGAACTGAGTGAGCTCGATTCAAGCGGCAGACTTCTCGTGATCTCACCGCACCTCGACGACGCAGTCTTTTCATGCGAAGCGCTGTTGAGATTTGCACGCGACGTTCAGGTACTGACAATCTTCGGGGGTGATGCACCATCGGGCGCGCCGATAACGGACTGGGATCTACAGTGCGGATTCGGCGCTGGCATAAATGTCATGGCGGCTCGGCGGATCGAAGACGCCCAGGCTTTGGCCAAGCTCGGTGCCTCACCACTCTGGGGTGAAGAACTTCAAGAGGGTTACCGTACGGAGGAAGCAAATATGGATCGAATCACTGCTCTAATCGTCGACACCATTGATGCCACGTCGCCAACCCATTTACTTTTTCCGATCGGACTCAAGCATCACGATCATCTGCTGGTCGCAACTGCGAGTGGCGCCGCGGCGCGCGCGCGCAGACTCGCGACCTCGTTCGTTTACGCTGAGCGACCCTACGCGCAGGCAAAAGGACTTGGGGTCGTCATCAAACGCCGAGGCGAGCTGAGCGCAAGAGGTGCCGAATTTGTGACTCAGAAGCTTCCTCGTGGATTGCGTCGGGGTGACCAATCCGCCATTCGCTGCTATCCCACACAACTGCGCGGGTTGCGGATGTCGGCGCTTCGGATTGGAATCTTTCGGGAACGTTACTGGCGCATCGCGTGGCACGACGAGTGAGCAACCCGCTTGGGAATGCGGCAATATCTTGGCTTCATCGTCGCCGCCTGTGACTCCCACCTCGACGCCGTCCATTCGCCGAGGTGACCGAGTGCTCTACGGCTTCGTTCGACGACTAGTGCGACTAAGCCACCTACTCGATACGCGTTCGCGAAACGATGTTCGCCCAGTTGCTCCGAGTGGAATACGCGAGCAGTCGCTTGTGGCAATCGCTGATCAGCTCAGTGCGCGCGGGATCCTCACATCACGAGGTCGCGAAGAATTAACGCCAGCAACGATTAAACTCCTACCGACGGGCAGCGGCGTGAACGTGGCAATTATTCATGGCGGGAACGTTGATGAGTTGCTCGTCCTCAAATTTACGGACTCTGTCGTCGCAAGCGCAGAACTGGCTGCGTCATCCGCCAACCAAAAGGAACTCACCGCAGATACGCGTCTTACTTCGTGGACCTCGCATATTCCCCAGGTACTCACCAGCGGTTTGGTCGGGACGACGACCTTCGCGGTCGAAAGATGCCTGTCATCTCGAGATGGGCGTGAGGTCGCAGTTGATCCCGCGACGACGAGCGCGCTGGTAACCGATGCACTTGCCGTGATTGACGATTTTCACCGTCTGGGCGCGCATCATCGACAGGTCGACGCCAAGATTCTCGAAGCGATCGTCGACCGCCCCATAGACGTTCTACGCGCGAACACGCCCGGTGGAGTTTGGCAATGTCGAGTTCGCGCAATCGATCGATTGTCGCAGTGGCTACGCCAATCGCTCCTCGGCACGGACCTCGAGGTTGGCTGGACGCACGGCGATTATCACCTCGGCAATGTCTTGATCGATGATGTTGATAACCACATCGTGGGTGTCATTGACTGGGGGCGAGCGGAGTCAGATGGGCTGGCCGTGCTTGACGGTTGCACCCTAATTATTTTGGAACAAGCCAAGTGTGCCGGTACGGAGCTCGGCATCTTCCTTCTTCAACTACTCAACGACGTCGAACTCGCCCCATCGGAGCGCGTATTCTCCGACGCGCTCGGTGCATTGCAGGCGCTCGTCCATGACGAGTCCCACGTGGACCTGCGCTGTCTGTTGATGTTGACCTGGCTGAAGCACGTGGCGAACAACTTGAAGTACGAAAATGGCACGCGCTCACACGCGTTGTGGAGGTTACGAACAGTCGACCTGGTTCTTTACGGGGCCGCTGAAGCCATCGGCTACTGAAATGTCCGCACATTCGACGTTGAAAGTGATTGGCAAGCGCGGCCAATTACGGTCATGGAGCATCTGATTTTGTTCGCGCTCGCTCCTCGGCATTGCCGGTGTCACAGTAGAACGTTCTCGTTGAGATGTCGTCCACGTGAAGTGTCATTGTTGAAAGGTTCAGACGTCGCGTGAGTGATTCCCCTTCGCCCTACGAGTTACACGGTCGTATCGAGGAGGTCTTTCGCGCACTCGATGAGGCGGCAGTCGACTGGCTACTATTCCGAGGCGAAGAGCGAATGCAAATGCCGACTGGCGACATCGACGTATTGATTTCTCCGCATGATCTTGATGCGACCGACCACGTCTTGAAGTCACTCGGTTTTTCGCGTCAAGGCTCGGCGCTCTTGGTCACTCGTCGTGCGTACGTTGCATTCGTCGCTGAAGACAACCTTTGGCTCCGCTTTGACGTGGTGAGCCGCGTTGCTTTCGGCGAGAACTTGGAATTCGATACGCCGGCCGCCAAATTATTTCTGACGTCAAAACGTCGCGTCGGGGCGATCTTCCTCCCATCACTGAATGACGGGTTCTGGCATCTGCTGTTGCACTACATGCTCGATCGCGGCGACATCCCTTTGGCGTGGAGAGAGATTTTGCACAATCGGGCGATAGACGTCGAGGCGGCGGGGCCGCTCGCGGCATTCCTCGACACCCTACCGGGCCAAGCACTCAGCCTTCAGGTCCTCACCGCGGTGCGGGCGGCCAATTGGTCGTCGCTCCAGGATCTGTTCGGTGAGATTCGCCAGTCGTGGGACCGCGCGCAGCGTCCAATGGGACGGGTGCGATTTCACACGAAACGTGTTCTTCCTCGACTCGGTGTGAGTCAGTGGACGTCCTTTCGGCCCGGACTCTCTGTCGCCGTGATTGGGCCGGACGGTGCGGGCAAGACAACACTGGCGGAGGGCTTGCGCGACGGCCTTGCGATTCCGACGAGATATGTATATATGGGTTTGTGGAAAGAGGGCAGGCTCGAACAACTCCTTTCCCACGTTCCGGGGCTGAACCTTCTCCTGATGCTGGTCCAACTCATTTCTCGTTCGTTCGTACTCAGCTACTTTCGCTGGCGTGGATGCATCGTGATTCTCGATCGCTTCAACTACGACGCGGTACTGGTGACCAAAGAGGCCACTTGGCGACAGCGGTTCACCGCGGCGCTGGTGTTGCGGATGAGCCGAACACCCGACCTCATCCTGGTGCTCGATCTTCCTGGTGAGGTGGCATTTGCTCGAAAGGGCGAACAAGACGTAGACACGTTGAACGAGTGGCGCGCCGCCTATCGTGCATTGGAGTTGGGACGCGGGCGGCCCGTCATCCTCGACGCGACGGAGCCAATTGCTGAAGTTCTGAGACTCGCCACCAAAGAGATCTGGAAGACGATTCAACTACGAAGTGAGCAGAATCGGACCTGAGTTCCGCGGCCGCTCGCAGGGGACTCAGTTTCTGGATCGCCACTTCGCAACGGAGCTGGTCATAGGCCAATCAGCGTTGCGACTCCAAGTACCGGCGAGAATTACGAGGAAGGGACCTGGAGCAACCGGACGGTCACTCTGGCGTTTCGGGCCAGTCCCGTTGACGTAAACGCCTTCGGATTCGTCTCGTTCGACGCGGTGGCTGTCACCGTGACACCGTTGTCACCGAGGCTGGACAGCGCACTCAGAAGGAAACTCTCCACCGACGACGCACGCTTCTTGCCAACCGCCCTTGCGTTCTTCGCCGTGGTCGTCGAATCGCTGAAGCCGGTTAATGCCACTCGTTTGGCACCCTGCGAGTCGATGCTCGAGGCGAGTGCAAGAATCTGCGATTGGAGTAACCCGCTGAGGGTTGTGCACCCGGGAGAAAATGGTCCGAGCGTCGTCGTAACGTTCGTGTGGGGCTGAAATTCGGCGATCCAGTCGATTTGTGCCGATTGCGCCTGCGTGGGACACGCGTAGCTCGACGTACACCACGTTTGCTGCTGCACGTGAAGCGACATCGGTTGGTGGGGAACGTCTGCCGCGACGCCGAACTGTCCCCAAACCTTTCCGTCAATCGTGTAAAGCAGAGAGGTTCGTGTCCACACCACTCCCCACGTATGCCACTGCGTCATGTCGACGTCGAGATGGACCTGATTCTGCCCCCCATTACGAGCCCAGATGTCCGTCGCGGTTGTCGAGTCCGTGGTACCACCCGTTTCATTAAAATCAATCTCTGGCGGCCAACCAGCGAGGGGCCACAGTAGTTCGACAATCGTCGGACCGGGTCCCGTGACTCGTGATCGAACGAAATAGGCCCCGTAGGTCATCGAAGTTGCGCACTGGCACAAACCTCCAGTCACCCACTCATTGGCGTAGGTCGGGTCTTGCCATGTGTTGAGTGCCAACAGTCCATTCGAAACTGTCACGTGGGCCGTTCCAAACTGGGATCCGGCGTCGCCCGAGGCGCTGCGAGTCGTAGCGGCGTCAGAGGCGGCCGCGAGCGCCGGCCCAAGTCCCACCGCGGCGCTGCAATTTGAGGCCGACCTGGTGGGCTGTGAGCATCAATGGAGCGAGCTGACCAC